>BNJU01001483.1_pt1 | contig 35682 bp, 53 predicted proteins | sample 8539281 | NCBI WGS metagenome assembly BNJU01 (sample SAMD00202456, study PRJDB9452) | human saliva metagenome | isolation source: human saliva | place: Japan
GAAGACCCCGCCAAAAGAACCGCCAAAACCATAAACAAGAATAACATTCCTTCTTTCTTCATCACGAAGCGTTTCTTCACCTGGCTCGCGTGGTGTGGGGCCTGGGCCACGAGCAGAATCTACAACAACAGCGCCGAAATACTAAACCAGCGAAAAGGTGCGCGCGCACAATGCATCGCGGAATAACCTGCTGCGCGGGGCAGGCAGGTGGAAAATCACGCAGAGCAGGCAAGGAAGTGGCTACGACGCTCTCAACCGTGAACACCCGGTTATTGGTATCGCCTGTGCAGCAGCAGAGAGACCATACCGAGGGCGACAGACGGACATCGAAGCATCAGTCGCAGCGACAGCGCGAGAATGACAACTTCACGGAGAGGAACGAAATCCCGGTTTTCATCACCGCCTTCGGGTACACACGGGAAGCTGGAGGAATCTGTCCGCAATGCATGAGCACAAGAACGTGGTGTGTGAACATCACTACGCCGCCGCCGCCGCGCGCCGCCCAGCAGCAAGTGACGGGCGGGAGAGAGAGAGAGAAAGAGCGTGCGATCGGTGGAACGCTACACCAGATGAAGTGCTACCAAACCGTGAGCTACTACACCCAACAAGAATATCAGCGTGAGCTACCTGCGTGCGAAGAAGAAAAACGACCTTGACCGCATCATGGGGCTGTACGGGAGCATGAACGAAAGATACTGGTAAGCCTATGGAGTTCGACAACCTTCACCAGATTCTCCGCTCGCTCTACGAGCAGATGATGCCGCTATGTGGGGACATGGCGGGTGTGGCGAAAGGCATCGCCGGGCTGGGCGCGCTGTTCTATGTCGCCTACCGGGTATGGCAGTCGTTGGCGAGAGCCGAACCGATAGACGTCTTCCCGATGCTCCGTCCCTTTGCCGTCGGTCTGTGCATCATGTTCTTCCCTTACGGTGGTGCTTGGCACGATAAACAGCGTCCTCTCGCCCGTCGCAGGGTACGGCGAAACTGCTCGAAACGCAGACTTTGGACATGAACAAGTACCGGGAGCAGAAGGACAAGCTGGAATACGAGGCGATGGTACGCAACCCCGAAACCGCCTACCTCGTGTCCAACGAGGAATTTGACAAGCAACTGGAGGAACTCGGCTGGTCGCCCTCCGACATGGTGACGATGGCGGGAATGTATATCGACCGGGGAATGTACAACATGAAGAAGAGTATCCGCGACTTCTTCCGCGAGATACTGGAACTGCTGTTCCAAGCCGCCGCCCTCGTGATAGACACCATCCGCACCTTCTTCCTCGTGGTGCTGGCGATACTCGGTCCGATAGCCTTCGCCATATCGGTGGGACGGCTTCAAAAGCACGCTCACGCAGTGGATATGCCGCCACATTCAGGTCTCATCTGTGGCTGCCCGTGTCGGACATATTCAGCACCATACTCGCCAAGATTCAGGTGTTGATGCTCCAGAGCGACATCGAGCGCATGCAGACCGACCCCAACTCTCGCTGGATTCCAGCGACGGGGTGTATATCGTGTCATCGATAATCGGCATCATCGGCTACTTCACCATTCCGACGGTGGCGGGCTGGATCATCCAAGCCGGGGCATGGGCGGCTACGGGCGCAACGTGAACCAGATGGCGGGACGCGCCGGAGGCATGGCGGGAAGCGTGGCGGGTGCTACCGCAGGCAACATGGTCGGACGTGCCGGGAAACTGCTGAAATAATCAATGTGGAATTATAAACGGAAAAAGTAAAATGGAATTCAAGTCACTCAAAAACATCGAATCATCGTTCAGGCAGATACGCCTGTTCGGTATCGTCTTCCTCTCGCTGTGCGCAGTGATAACGGTATGGAGCGTGTGGAGTTCCTACCGCTTCGCGGAGCGGCAGCGGGAAAAGATCTATGTGCTGGACAACGGCAAGTCGCTGATGCTGGCACTCTCGCAGGACCTCTCGCAGAACCGTCCGGCGGAAGCGAGGGAGCATGTGCGCCGCTTCCACGAGCTGTTCTTCACGCTCTCGCCCGAAAAGAGCGCGATAGAACACAACGTGAAGCGTGCGTTGCTGCTGGCAGACAAGAGCGTGTACAACTACTATTCGGACTTCGCCGAGAAGGGGTACTACAACCGCATCATCGCCGGTAACATCAACCAAGTGCTGAAGGTGGACAGCGTGGTGTGCGACTTCAACGGCTATCCCTACCGCACCGTGACCTACGCCACGCAGAAAATCATCCGGCAGAGCAACGTCACAGAGCGCAGCCTCGTGACCACGTGCCGCCTCTTGAACTCGTCCCGTTCGGACGACAACCCCAACGGGTTCACCATCGAGGGATTCACCATCATCGAGAACAAAGATTTACAAACCATCAAAAGGTAAACGGACATGAAGAAAATCAAGAAATCACTGTGGAGTGCGTACTGAAACCCACGACAAAAAAAGAAAATGCTGGTGGAACGGCTCAAAAGGGTATCTGGACGGCTTGCCGCCGAAGACACGCAGGCGCATCGTGCTGGCGATGCTCATCGCATTCGCCGCACTTGCCCTCTACACCTTCGGTAAAGCCGTCTATGACATCGGCAGGAATGACGGCAGCCGGATGGAGATAGACCATGCCGGACAGGTGGAACTGTCCGTGAAGCCGGATAACAATCACAATGTAATACCTTATTTATGCGGAACAGACGAAGAATGAACCCAAGAACGAAAACAAGGCGGCTCCCGGCAACGACAAGCCGAAAAAGGAGCGCAAGCCGCTGACCGAAGCCCAACGGCTGAAACGCCAGAAAAATGATAGTGCTTCCCGCTATGGTGCTGGTATTCATCGGGCTATGTGGCTGATATTCGCCCCGTCCTCCGGCAAGGAGCAGGAGCCGGGAACAAGCGGCTACAACATCGAGATGCCCGATGCGGACAAGGAGAACCGCCGGATTATCGGTGACAAGGCGAAAGCCTACGAGCAGGGGGCAATGGAGGAACGGCAGGAGAACCGCAGCCGCGCCGTGCAGCAGTTGAGCGACCTGTTCGACCGCGAAACGGTGGAAGCGGATGGGGACAGCGACTTCGACCTTGCCAATCCCGGCGGAACGGAAGAGGCGGTGAAGTCAGCACCGAAGACCATCCAGTCCTCGGCAGCCGCCTACCGTGACCTCAATGCCACGCTCGGCAACTTCTACGAGCAGCCGAAGAACGACAATGCGGAGATGGACGAGCTGCTGGAACGCATCGCCACCCTCGAATCCGAACTGGAAAGCGGAAAAGAGAGAAGCTCCACGATGGACGAGCAGGTGGCACTCGCGGAAAAATCCTACGAACTGGCGGCGAAGTACATGGGCGGTCAGAACGGCACGCAGGCGGCAGCGGGACAGACCGCAGAGCCGTCCCCGTGCAGAAAACCGGAAAGAACACGGCAAAACCCGTCAGGCAAGTGACGCATCAGGTGGTGTCCTCGCTCGGACAGCCCATGAGCAATGCCGAATTTGTCGCTTCCTTCTCGCAGGAACGCAACCGCAGTTTCAACACGGCGGTGGGCGTTACAACCGTACCGGACAGGAACACCATACCGGCATGCGTCTATGGGGCGCAGAGCGTGACGGACGGGCAGGCGGTCAGGTTGCGGCTGTTGGAGCCGATGGCGGTAGCAGACCGGATCATCCCCCGTAATGCGGTGGTGGTCGGCGCAGCCAAGATTCAGGGTGAACGGCTCGGCATCGAAAATCACCTCGCTGGAACACGACGGTACGGTTATCCCGGTGGAGTTGGAGGTCTATGACACGGACGGGCAGCCCGGCATATTCATCCCCAACTCGATGGAGATGAACGCCGTCAGGGAGGTTGCCGCCAACATGGGCGGTTCGCTCGGCAGTAGCATCAACATCTCCACCAATGCCGGGGCGCAGCTCGCCTCCGACTTGGGCAAGGGCTGATACAAGGCACGAGCCAGTACATTGCCAAGAAGATGCGCACCGTCAAAGTGCATCTGAAAGCCGGGTACAGGGTCATGCTCTATCAGGAGAAGAACTGATGTATAATCATAAGAAATCCAATCAATAACAACAACCCACTAAATTCAAAGTAAAATGAGAAAAGTAATCATGATGTTTGCCCTCGCTATGGGCATCGCAACTGCCAACGCGCAGGAAAACGTAACCGTTGAAACGACCAACGGAAGTGAAGAACTGACCTTGACAAAAGAGGTCTATCCGCAGAAGGAGGCGGACGGCGACCTGTATCACGGTCTGACGAGAAAGCTGGGCTTTGACCGCATGGTTCCCCCGCACGGCTTGGAAGTGACCTACGACAAGACCGTGCATGTCATCTTCCCGGCGGAGGTGCGCTATGTCGATTTAGGCTCGCCCGACCTGATTGCGGGCAAAGCCGACGGAGCGGAGAACGTCATCCGTGTGAAGGCTACCGTGAGGAATTTCCCGAACGAAACCAACATGTCCGTCATCACGGAGGACGGGAGTTTCTACACCTTCAACGTGAAATACGCCGCCGAACCGCTGCTGCTCAACGTGGAGATGTGCGACTTCATCCATGACGGCGAGGCGGTGAACCGTCCGAACAACGCGCAGGAAATCTACCTGAAAGAATTAGGCAGCGAAAGTCCGATGCTGGTGCGCCTTATCATGAAGTCCATCCACAAGCAGAACAAACGTGAGGTGAAGCATATCGGCTGCAAGCGTTTCGGCATCCAGTACCTTCTGAAAGGCATCTACACGCACAACGGGCTTCTGTATTTCCACACGGAAATCAAGAACCAGAGCAACGTGCCTTTCGATGTGGACTACATCACATGGAAAAATCGTGGACAAGAAGGTGGCGAAGCGTACCGCCGTGCAGGAGCGTATCATCCTGCCGCTCCGCGCGCAGAACTACGCCACGCTCGTGCCGGGCAAAAAAAGCGAACGCACGGTCTTCACGATGGCGAAGTTCACCATACCCGACGGCAAGTGCCTCGTGGTGGAGCTGAACGAGAAGAACGGCGGCCGTCACCAGTCCTTCGTGATCGAGAACGAGGACTTGGTGCGCGCCAATACCATCAACGAACTTCAAGTGCGCTGACCATGAGAAAGTACATCGCAATAATCATCGCGTCGCTTGCCCTGTTCACGGGGCAGGCGCACGCCCAGCGATGCCTGCCGAAGATGCAGGGCATCGAGGTCAGGGCGAATCTGGCGGACGGCTTCAAACCCGGCGGCAACGACGGCGGGTACAGTTTCGGGGCGGCTCTCTCCACCTACACGAAGAAGGGGAACAAATGGGTGTTCGGAGGTGAGTATCTCCTGAAAAACAACCCGTACAAGGACACCGCCATACCTGTGGCGCAGTTCACGGCGGAAGGCGGCTACTATTTCAAGATACTTTCCGATGCCCGTAAAATCGTGTTCGTCTATGCGGGGGCTTCGGCTCTCGCCGGGTATGAATCGGTGAATTGGGGCGAAAAAGTGCTGCATGACGGTTCGACACTGCACGACCGGGACGCCTTCATCTACGGCGGTGCGCTGACGCTCGATGTAGAGTTTTACGTGGCTGACCGTATCGCCCTGCTCGCCAACCTCCGGGAGCGTTGCCTGTGGGGTGGCGACACGAAGAAGTTCCATACCCAATTCGGGGTGGGCATCAAGTTCGTCATCAACTGACACGCGGCATGGAACGGACGGATATAGACACCATGAGGCAAATATCCCTCGCGGACTTTCTCGCGCGGTTGGGGCATGAGCCTGTCCGAAGGAGCGGAAACGAACTTTGGTATCGTGCGCCGTACCGCAGTGAGCGCACGCCCTCTTTCCGTGTGAACGTGGCGAAACGGCTCTGGTACGACTTCGGTTTGGGCAAGGGCGGTGACATCTTCACGCTTGCCGGGGAGTTTGCCCGAAGCGGTGACTTCATGGCGCAGGCAAGATTCATAGCGGAAACCGCCCGTATGCCGTTTGTCGCATCGGAAAAGCCGTTGTACCCTGCCGGAACCGTCCGAACCTGCGCTTTGAGGGGTGGAAGCTGTCCCACTGCTCGCTCACCATTAACAGAGTATCTGGCGGAACGGGGCATCCCTTATGCCGTTGCATCCCGTCACTGCTGCCGCTTGAACTACGGCGTGCGTGGAAAACGGTATTTCGCAATCGGTTTCCAGAACGTGGTTGGCGGCTATGAAATCCGGAGCCGTTATTTCAGGGTTGCGTGCCGCCGAAGGATGTGTCGCTGGTCAAAAATGGAAAGTTCTCCGACTGGCGTGTGCAGTTTATTTGAAGGATTTATGGACTTCCTTTCCGCTGCCACGCTTGATTGGAAACAGGCGACAGCCTTGTGCTGAACTCCGTCGCCAACGTGGGTAAGGCGGTAAAACACTTAGACGGGTACGGGCGCATCGACTGCTTCCTCGACCGTGACGAAGCCGGGCGGAGGACGCTGGAAGCCCTCAAAGGACACTCACGGCGGACGTGTCTGTAACTGTTCCGCACTCTATGACGGTTGCAAGGACTTGAACGAGTATCTGCAACTGACAGCAAAAAGAAATGAACAATAACTTAAAAATCAAAGGACAATGAACATACTGAACAACAAGAACAAGAGAATATCCATCTTCAAGGCGTTGGCACTCTGCCTGTTCGCCGCCGTGTCGTTTCACGCTCGCATCGTGTGACGATGACATGGACATCCAGCAATCCCTATCCGTTCACGGTGGAAACGATGCCCGTACCGAACAAGGTCACAAAGGGCAGACGGTGGAAATCCGCTGTGAACTGAAAAAGGACGGGCGATTACGCCAACACGCTCTACACCATCCGGTATTTCCAGTTCGAAGGGGAAGGCACGCTGAAAAATGGCGGGCGGCATTACTTTTCGCCCAATGACCGCTACCTGCTCGAAAACGAGAAGTTCCGGCTGTACTATACGGCTGAGGGCGACGAGGCGCACAACTTCATCGTGGTGGTGGAGGACAATTTCAAAAATTCCTACGAATTGAATTTGACTTCAACAACTGGAACGTGAAGGACGACATTCAGACCGTCATCCCCATAGGCAATTACAAACCTCTGCCAAGATGATGCGTGTATTCATGGCTATCCTCTGTTCGCTGCTGGCGGTCTGCTCCGTGTCCGCACGGGACAGCCGTCGGAAGGGGACGGACAGGCAGGCGGCAATCTACCGCCTGCCGCCTTTTGAGCGGGCGGTTCGCTGTACGAAGTATTTTGAAGGCTGGCACTCGGAGAAACACCACCCATACGTGGGCTGGGGTCATCAGGTGCAGCCGGGGGAAAGGTATTCGGCACGCACCATGACGAAGCGGCAGGCGGACGCACTCCTGCGGAAAGACTTGCGTAAGTTCTGCGCCATGTTCCGTAAGTTCGGGCGTGACAGTCTGCTCCTTGCCACGCTCGCCTACAATGTCGGTCCATACCGGCTTTTGGGGAGCGGGAAGATACCCAAAAGCACGCTGATCCGAAAATTGGAGGCGGGCGACAGGAACATTTACCGGGAATATATCGCTTTCTGCAACTACAAGGGGAAACGGCACGCCATGCTGCTCAAACGGAGAAAGGCGGAGTTTGCGCTGCTGTACATTCCGTAACATGGCAAATGCCTGACAAATGAAACTCCGATGAAGCCGCAACTTCATCGGAGTTTCCGCTTTTCATACATTCGGGATTTTTTTCCTTTGCCGATTACTTCACCGTCCCTGCAATGCTCTATGATGCCGGGCGAAAATCCCATCTCCTGATTGCGATATGCCGGATATACTCCACATATTCCTGACCTTGAAAAATCCTGCCCGTGAGGTTTTTGAAAATCATCCTTATGCTTGTTCCGTCATCGCTGTGCAGGATGATTTTTCCGTTCTGTCTGATTTCTTCCATGATTGAAACTTGTTTTTGTGAATACTATCGTAGATTGGGACAGCGGTTTTTCTTTGCTACTTTCTTTTGTCCGCCGTCATGCTCACCGAAAGAAAGTAGGGCGGCTTTGTCCGCCGCCACTCAAAAATGGGTGTAGAGTCCCTGTTACCATCGTGAACATTTCTTCCAGCATATCGCAACATATGCCATCGTGTGTTTCGATGTCCTTCGTCTTGCACTCGAATGTCTTTTTGCTGAACGTCCTGCGGTAGAAACGCATATTGTAGAGGTCTAAGCCGGCATCGTAGATGATGTCAAGGCGGTTGGCACTCGTCTTGTTCCTCGCAAGGCTCATGCGCAGTCCGTTACCCATATCTATAAAGTCCTTGCTTTCCCGTCATGGCGGCAAAGCGTCTGCCGCCTATCTGCTGTAAAAATAGTCTTCGCTATCATGCTTTTCTTGGTTGTAGGGTTGGCGGTGCGGACACCGCCAACTTGTTTAACATTCTGTTATCTCGGCAATGGGTGTGTTTCGTTTCAACCATTCCATCAGGCACTCCATATTGTACTCGCTTGTGATGACTGCCGTATGGCTGTTGATGGCGGTAAACCTGCTGCTCTCGTAGTCGTCTATCCACCCTTTTTAGGGTATCAACTCCCCACGCTTCGGCATCGTCAAAGATGCCGTCCAATACTTTGATAGGCTCACTGAACTTCACTATCAGCGTTTGATAGGCTGCGTTCATCGTCTGTCCTCCTTTCCTTCCTTTGCCGTGAGCCACTCATCCCGTGCTTCTCGGCACTCGTCCAATGTGGGTTTGACACAAGAGAACAACTCTCCGTCTGTGGGGTGGCGGTAGTCGTACTGCACAAGTGTCCGCTTGCGTCTGCCGATACCTAATTGGAAACGCTCGTATTTCTCCGTACCTGCTTCCGTGCAGGTGCTTACTCCGTTGATGGTCATCCGTGTTGCCATAATCGTTGATTTTAGGGTGGTTAAAAATGTACTGACAAAACTCTGTTCTTCATCACCATTTCGGGGTCGCTCGTGTAGCGTTGGTGCAGGTAGAAATGGTGGGAACCGAAGCCGTAAAGGAAAAACCTGTCAAGTCCGTGCTTCTCGGCAAAGTTCTTTACACTCCGTCTTAACTGCTCCTCACTCGTTGCAAGAGTGAGGAGGTTCACAAATTCAAGGAACATCGTGGGGATTTTATCGTCCCACAGACAAACCATGCTTTCAATTTTTACTTCCATACTATTGGGTATTATAGGTTGATACTATGCCGCTTCCATCCGCTGGCGGATAAGGTTCACGTTGCTGTTCACAAGGTTTACAATGCGGTCGTGGTACTCGGTATTGGAATTGTGCAAGCCACGACTTTGCACCACTTCCAATGTCTTCAAGGAAACCTCCACCGTTTCTATGCGCTTGCCGTCAATGGTAGCTGATAGGATAAGAGAGTTCTTTTCAAGGAAATAGGAGTTGGAAAACACGCAATGGTGCAGTTCCGTCCTTCGCTGCAAACTCCGCAACGCTCTCCAACACACGCACCCTGCAAAGTGCCGTCCGTGAAGGCGATGCCGAAGAATATGCCTTTGAGTTTGCGGTATGCCTTCTCGTGTTTCTTCGCTTGGCGGATGCGTTCCTCCAACTTCTTGCGTTCTATCTCCTTGTTGCGCTTGTGCATAAGTCTGTCGTGTTCGGCTTTGAGGTCGGAGGGACAGACGTACTTCGGGCTGTTCGTGTCCTTGCCGAAATGCCGCAGGAGGTCTATGGTGTCACGCCACATGGAGCCGTCAGCAATGGTGTAGCCGTTGCGGATACATATCTTTACGGATGCCCAATACCTCTCTATGTCAAAGGAACTGCGGATATAGTGGCGCAACATGGGGTATTGCCCTGCCTTCAACAGCGTTTCGGCTCGGCTGTCGGAAAGGATAGCCGTGAAAAGGTCGTAAGGCAGTATGTTGTGGTATTCGCCATTGAAGCCGTTGCGTTTCAGTTCGGGTATGAAACGCTGTCGGGGATAGGTGCAGACGGGGTTTATATCGTATGCACGGAGTTTGTTGTTCTTGCGTACCTCCATGTCGCTGTATTCCGCCCATAGGTCGTAGTAAAGTATGGACATTCCACGCAGTCGGGCAATGGTGACGGTTGTGCCTTTGGGCGAAATCCACCTTTGCACCACTTCATAAATGGAATACCCGGCTGCCTGCCCTGCCTTGTATTGGGACTTGACGAAGAAGAAGCGTATCACTTGGTACTGCTTGCAGGTGGTGATGATGCAGAAATACTCGTTCTCGCTGAACACGCTCTTTCGGGTGCGCAACGCTTCCAACTCCATGCCGCAATGCGGGCAGGTGCATCCGCAAACGGTGTCCGCAAGGTTGTGTTCACTCCTCCACGAATGTCCGCACTCGGTGCAGATGTTCGTGCCGTCCGCCCTCTTGATGGCGTAATGTTTGAAGCAATGGCGGAAAGCGTAAGCCCTCTGTGTGGCGGTCAATTTCGGCAGTCGCTCGCTCAATCGTGCGACTTCCTGCTGTATGGGTGTTCTCGGTTTCATAATCAGAAATTGAATAGGTTGGGTTGTTGTACTTCTTGTGCGGTCGCTTTGGTGGCGGTTCTCGGCTTGCTGCGGTTCTGCAACTCGCGGAGTTCCTCCTCTTGGTATCTGCGGACTGCGTTCTGCCGTGCTTCCGCCTTTTCCTCTGCCGTGAGTTCCACAACGTGGTTCACCGCCACTTGGCACTGAATGGGCTTGCCTACCTCTATCTCGTTCTCGTCATAGTAGTGGACGGCTTGCCCGAATATCTCCCCGTCCGTGAAGCCGTTGCAACCGCTCCGCTGCACGTAGTTGAGAATGTAGGTGACACAATCGTCTATGTTCTTGGCAGGGTTGCGGTAGTTCCTCGCAAAGAGCGTATCTTCCGCTGCACGCTGCTCCAGATACATCTGTATCGTTCTCTTGAAATGTTCTGTTCCTTTCATATCGCTGTCTTTTTTAGATTGTCTGTTTCAGTATTTCTCTCCAATAGGTCGGCTCTACCTCGCTCAGAAGGAAGTCTGTAAAGTCCCTCCGTGCGTCCTTGTTCAGTTCTCGGTAGAGTTCACGGAACACGGATATGTTGCCGTTGATGTACGTTTCCACCATGTACACGAAGATGTTGTCCACCTCGTAGTATCTGCACTGCTGCGCTGCCGTTTTGCTGCTTCTCTTTGCCATGTCAGTAGGGGTTAAAGGGTGAATAACCAAAGGATGAAGCCGAAGAAGGCAATAGTGGAAAGGATAGCCACGATTACACCTATCGCCACTCGGAACACTCCGTTTACAATCTCTAATAATGCCCCAAAAAGATGCCGAACATCCCGAAGGCGGTGCGTACCATCAAGCCGCATATCGCAAGCCCTATGTACTGCGCCATTTGTCTGAAATTTGCCGTTGCCGTCATATCTTCGCTGTTTTTGATTTTTTTGTTTTTTAATGCGGATTCAAGAGCTGAGGGAGTTGAGTTTCAAACTATCTTTCATCTGCCTCTCGTTTATCCGACATGTTTTATGCGTCTTTCTGTCGCATCGGTCGTTTTTCGTTTCGGGTGCTTGAAAAGGTAGGGATTAGGGAATGCAAGGTTTTTCGGGAAAATACTACCCGCAGGGCTGGAGATTTTTCCGAAAACGAGGAAACCTGACCTGCATTCCCGTCCAATCCCGGAATTACCTTTGCGCCCAGAACGGAAATGACTATCTGATGCGGCTCACTGAAAGACGCGAAAATGGAGGTAAACGGAAGTGGAGGCAGATTGGACAGGAAAACTTCAAAAGAGAAATCCGTAAAAAAGGGAAAACGCCAAAAGGAAAAGGGACATAGCCGGAGGCGTGAAACCGGGCAAACCACCGGCAAGGAAGTATGATTTTATATGTCTGGCCGAGCGTGTACGGTCGGACGGATAAAATCATTCTTCCCGGTTTGCCTGCCGTGTGTGACGGCTTGTTCCATTTATGGATCGGGCGGTCAGACACGGCTTTCCGCTTACGGCTCAAAGGAACAGTGGAAAAAGAAAAATCGTCAGAAACCCGTAAAAGCACCTCTTTGGCATAAGCACAAAAGAAATGGGCCTTGCATCATTAGTCTAAACTGTTGTTTGGGCGTGAGGCAAAGCCCTTTTCTCCGCTTATGCGTAGTCGGCATACGTTCGACCAAAATCCTTTTGGGCGATGGTGTGCCGACGGACAAAACCGCTTTTACGGAAAAACTGTATGAGAAGAAAAATTAGGGAGATTCATTTCAAAATCTCCCGTTTTATTGTTACTTTTGCATACGAAGAGTTCTCTTTGAAGGTTACGCAACGCGCAGAAGGATGATGCAGTAGATAACTAACTAAATCGTAACCTATTACTATCATGAGCAATTAACCTACGCTCAGTTCAATAAATTACACTCTTTTCGTAACTTCATGTGACAAAGTTACAAAAATATGCCATGTAACGAAAGTCCTGGGAAAACACGTTCAGGAACGATGGAAAAATAAAAAGAGCTGCATTCGTATGATTGCAACTCTTCTGTGGGTAGTGATGGATTCGAACCACCGAGCTAGAAGCAGCAGAGTTTACAGTCTGCCCCATTTGGCCACTCTGAAACTACCCGGTTGGGTGGGCGTTGACGGATTCGAACCGCGACCCTCTGCTTGTAAGGCAGATGCTCTAAACCAGCTGAGCTAAACGCCCTCACTTTTTCGTAGCGGTTGCAAAAAGTAGTTATTTTATTTCGACTGTGCAAAGTTTTAGCATGCAAGATTTGTCTTTGTCTGTGTGGTCTGCGGTATTGTCTGTGGTCTATAGACAATGTGAAGTCTCGGACCAGTAGATAATGAGGATTTGCACCCACACTACATGGTGATTCTTTCCTATCAGTGGGTCGATGGTAAAGCACTAATGGTGTTGACGATTGTACACCAATGGTGTCAAGGCTCAGTACGGATCACGCTAAAGTATTAATCGGACGAAGTAGTTTGTTATTCGGATAGAAAGTAGTTTGTTTGCAGAAAGTAAGCTTTCTGAATAAAACCTCTGCCCCCGATAAAGAGTCTGCCACGGAAGAGATATACTTTAGGATCAAACACAGTCTGACATTCATCCACAGCAGATGCGCCTGTGATCGGACTGCCGTGAAATTATTTTCCTGTCACTGCCGTCACTCTTTAAATACATATAATATACTAATAAACAATGTGTTAGTGAAGAATGTTAAAAGTGACAGCAAATGAGAAATAAACTTTTTCAGTAAACAGTCGGTAATTCTGTCCTCATTGTCAGCATCCTGGGTACCCTAACTTTAGAAGATTTCTTATAAGTAGAATGAGTCTACCCCCACGAAAGATCTACTGTTCCGAAGTCTCCCCAAGGGAGTATAATATCTAATCTAAATCAGGAACTGATGCTCTCGTTCTGCCTGATAAACAGCTTGTCTTCCAGACAGATGAGAGCACCTGTTCATACTGTATGTTTGTCTTCAGAATGTCTGACACCTCCAGGTGCAATTGCACGGCAACTTTTTTTCAACTGTTAACGAAGTTAAGGACGAAAAGTACAGCCAGGACGCAGAGTGTCCAGTTGAGGTCGTTCCATCTCCGTGTACACAGTTTCATAATTACGAAAGAGAGAATACCCAGACAGATTCCGTCTGCAATGGAATAGCAGAGCACCATCGTAATCATGGTGATAAAGGCCGGGAAAGATTCGGTGATGTCCTGCAGGTCGATTTTTTTCACCGAATCGATCATCAGTACGCCCACCATGACCAGTGCTCCGCTGGTGGCAGCACTCGGAATCAGCAGGAAGATCGGAGAAAGGAACAAGGCAATGAGGAAAAAAAGTCCTACGGTGAAAGAGGTTACTCCAGAGCGGCCGCCCTCTGCAATGCCGCTGGCACTCTCAACATATGTCGTCAGCGTCGAGCTGCCCAGCATTGCACCGCACGTCGTTCCGATCGCATCGCTCATCATGGCTTCCTTCACATGCGGGATGTTCCCGTCCTGTTCGACAATCCCGGTTTTGTCAGCTAAGCCCATCAGCGTCCCAATGGTATCGAAGATGTTGATCAGGAGCAGAGAAAAGACAACCAGTACCGTCTTGAGCGTCAACAGACCTGTAAAGTCGAATTTGCAGAAGACCGGGCTGATGTCCTGAGGCATAGAGACCGGCAACCAGCTGTCCGGGATTACTGTCACTCCCATTGGTATGCCGATGACAGTGGTAATGATGATGCTCAGGAACAGCGAGCCTTGACATTCTTCGCCATGAGAACGCCACTGAGCAGAATGGCAACAATACCAAAGTATGCAGGTAGGTGAAGGCACCCAACCCGACGAATGTCGCTTCCTTTGCAACAATGATACCAGCATTCTTCAGGCCGATGAATGCAATGAACATACCGATACCCGCCGATATGGCATAGCGGAGATTGGTAGGGATGGAATTGAGAATCATCTCACGTACATTGAAGAAGGTGATGATGATGAACACGACACCCTCTATGAGCATGATGGCGAGGGAATGCTGCCAGGGAGTAGTCCATCGTCTGGCAGAGTGTGTAGGCAAAGAGGCGTTAAGCCCTCATGGAAGGAGCCTGTGCGAAAGGCAGCTTCGCCATAAAGGCCAGCAGTAGCGTGGCAATGGCTGCGGCAAGTGCCGTACCGGTGAAGAGTGCGCCCTTGTCCATTCCCGTAGACGACAGGATGTCTGGATTGACGGCCAGGATATAGCTCATCGTCAGGAAAGTAGTTGCTCCGGCAATAAGTTCAGTCCGGAGCTTCATGGACTTCGGATTAAATCCGAGTGCTTTTTCTAAGAAAGTCATCATTTTCAGAGTTTGAATATGCTTTGGTTTATATTGAAGTTTCCTTTATCCAGGCATCGAGAATCATCCGCGCAATCGACAGACGTTCGGGGATATTCGGTAGGTTGTCCTGGTGAACCATGCCCCTTGTGACAATTCACTTTGCTGAAGATGGAGGTCACCGCCATCATAATCGGCATTGAACCCTACCATCAGACCGCAGGGATAGGGCCAGGGCTGCGACCCGAAGTAGCGCAGGTTTCCAATCTGGATGCCGGTTTCCTCGGCTACCTCACGGTGTACAGCCTCCTCCAGGGTCTCACCTGTCTCGACAAAACCCGCTACAAGGCCATAGAAGTCGGACTTGAAATTGCGGGCATGAACCAACAGGACTTCATCGCCACGGTGTACGAGGACAATGATGGCCGTTGCCAGCTGCGGCCACACCTCTTTTCCGCAATTGGTACAACGCTTGGAAATGTCGGTGTGCATCTTCATCGGGGCACCGCATACACCACAGAACTTCGTATTGCCGTCCCAGTAAAGCAGTTCATGGCATTTTCCGGCCTTCAGGTAGAACTCCGTGGAAAGCAGATAGAACGACGGACGCAAGCCACACATCTCGTATTGCGGGTTGCCCGTTACGGGCTGTTCAACCATAAAAGCTCTCACCTCGGTCCCATTTTCCATAGGCGTAACGTTCAGGACGTGCGTCCACGGATGCAGGGGTATCGGTGCTTCGTCGGAAAGCGGAATGGTGTAGTTGTCACCCACTTTCTCCAGCATGACATCTGTCTTACAGAAGACAAACCAGTATTTTTTCATCTGTATGTCTGTTTATCGGTGGAAGCTCATGAAATTCTAAAAAATCTGCACAGGATTCTATTTGTGTAGACACCGTGCCACAAAAAGCCTGCCTTTCGGAGAAGTGAAACATCTGTCATCAGAGTCTTCCACACTGTATTGTCCATTTTTGGCAACCGTGTGCCAATCTTTTGGCGACAGGCAGGCAATTCTTTGGTGACAGATTGCCAAAAATGCCCAACGGCATATGAACCGTCTTGCAATTCCTTTCAGACCGCGCTATGGAATACTTTTTCTGACCGCGTCGCATTTGAGATTCATCGGATCATGGAAGAAGCAGGGACCGCAGGGACTTCGTTTCGGTTATTCCCCGAAAAGGAGTCTGCGGTCGCGTGCAGCAGCCGGTACAGTCCATGCTTCCGGCACGAACTTCCAATTGTGATGCGGCTGTGGCCGCATCACGCCGGCTTTTCTGATTTCTTCCATGAGATAAAACCTCTGGTCCTTAGGGCTCTCCCATATAATGCGGCTTTGCAGAGAGTCGTGCGGAATGCCCGCACCTCTGGTCAGCAGCTCTCCGCCGCCATTGGCACGATAGCTGTTCACCGCCACTGTGTACCATTTGTTCTCATCAAACGGTTGTCCGTTGCTCATACGGAGGATATGTACTTTCTCACCGTCAGGCTTTGTCACGTCTACTTCGTAGTCGATACCCGCAGCAGAATCAAAGTTGAACGAGAAGTTCTTGAAGCCCAGCCGCTGTGCATCGTTCTGTGTATCGGAAAGAAGAAGCAGGTGGTCGTCTGGAGACTTCATCGTATTGCACCAGAGGTCGTAACTCATCTCAAGGTGTCTGCGGATTTCCTGACCGGTAAGGCGCATCGTGCAGAGATTGTTCTCGTGTTTGTATAGATTAAACATATCAGCTACGGTGACAGGGCCTGCCTGAATGGAAGAGTTGAACTGCAAAGGTGCGTTGAATGCAATATCGGCCTTGGTAATTTTCAGTTCAAGGTCGAGTATGAGGTCGTTGAAAGCGGAGTTGCCGAAGAAGCAGTCCTTTGTATAGATGGTATTTTCGAATCTTCCGATTACCTGTCCGCTCCATCTCTTTACGGAGTCTATCTCCGGCTGGAAGTGGCGGATGAAAGCCTCATCGGCCTTCAGCTCCCTGACATCGACGAGCTCTCCTGTAGCGTTCGTCAGTGTGTATTGCCGCTTTCCTTTTACGGTCTTCGGCCTGAGCGTCAGCGTCGCCAGGGCTATGCGCTGTGCGTTGTTGGCAGGGTCGAGGCAGATGACCTCTCTGCCGGCAGCGTTTTTCTCAACGGAATTATGCGGGGTATGATCATGGCCGAAGAAGACGACATCGAACCCCGGCACCTCCTGTGCCCACTTTCTTCGAAGCATCTTCGTCGTAAGCAGGTGTCTTGATTCCGCCGTCCCATCCGGAATGGAACAAGCCTACGACAACATCGGGTTTTTCCTTGGTTTTCACCTCAGCCATCGTCCTTCTTGCACATGATACCATTTCCTCAAAGCGCATACCGCTCCAGATCTTTTCTTTCAGCCAGTTGGGGATGGCCGGGGTAAGCATGCCGATGACACACACCTTGATTCCGTTGCCTTTCTTGATTGTATAATAGGGAGAAGATAGGATTTCCCGGTTGCCGTGCTGATGATGTTGGCACCGAGGATAGGGAAGTCCAGCTCCTTGAACCATTTGTCGTAGACGGCATGCCCAGTCTCGATGTCATGATTCCCGACAGTCGCCACATCATATCCCATGTAATTCAGGACACTGGCTGCTATGTTTGTCTTTTCAGGTGTCACATAGTTATAGTAGTAGGAGATGGGCTGTCCCTGAAGGATATCCCCATTGTCGAGCAGGTAGACGTTTTCCTTTCCGTTTTCCCGACGCAGCTTTTCAACCAACGTGCAGACCCTCGCCATGGAACCGCTCCTCGGCTTCCGACTGATAAAGTCGTAGGGGAAGAACGATCCGTGGACATCCGAAGTTTCTATAAGTTTGATTGTAATGTCTTTCTGCTGTGCCATTGTGGAAGAACTGAGTCCTAACATGATGGTGAGTACTATTGTAGAGAGTTTCATAATTTGATGTTTATTTCCCTTGCAAAAGTACGAAATAAAACGGAAACAGACGAAGCTACATAGTCTTGTTTTTCATGTGCCATAGAGACGGCTTCAGACAAGATGGAATACATTTTCCTGTGCGGGGAATATTGGAGGAACACGGAAGAAACCCACGTACACAGGTGCAGGCCATGTCCTGAAGATCCATCAAAGACGATTTCTCAAGACAGACCTGTCAGTGCGCGCCTTCCTCTTCCGTGTTGTTCCCGGTCAAACAATTCCCTGTGCCATCATAGCCTTGGCGACCTTGATGAATCCTGCGACATTGGCACCTTTCACATAATTGATGTAGCCGTCGGCTTCAGTACCATATTTTTACGCAGTTGGCATGTATATCATCCATAATCTGGTGCAGTTTGCGATCCACTTCTTCGCAGCTCCATTTCAGCCTTTCAGAATTCTGAGTCATCTCAAGGCCGGATACAGCCACGCCGCCGGCATTGCTTGCCTTTCCCGGACAGTAGAGCACCTTTGCTTCCTGAAATATCTTTACGGCTTCAGGGGTTGAAGGCATATTCGCTCCTTCCGAAACAGCAATGACACCGTTACGGACAAGTGCGGCGGCAGCTTCCCCGTTTATCTCGTTCTGTGTAGCACAAGGGTGGCTATCTCTGCCTTCTCAAACCAGGGCTTTGCACCGGCAACGTACTTGACATCATACTTTTCTGCATATTCGCGTATACGCCCGCGGTCAACGTTCTTCAGTTCCATGATAAAGGCGAGTTTCTCCTCGTTTATTCCATCCGGATCATAGATGTATCCGTCTGAATCGGAACAAGTAACCGGTTTTGCCCCCAGCTGCAGCAGCTTCTCCATCGTGTATTGGGCCACATTGCCGGAACCGGACACGAGTACCGTCTTTCCCTTAAGGTCAACAGACCTGGTCCTGAGCATATTCTGCAGGAAATACCCATTGCCGTATCCGGTCGCTTCAGGACGGATGAGGGATCCGCCGAATGTCTGTCCCTTCCCCGTCAATATGCCGGTAAACTGGTGCGTCAGCTTCTTGTATTGGCCGAACATATAGCCTACCTCACGTCCTCCCACACCGATGTCGCCGGCCGGAACATCGCAGTCAGGACCGATATAATGCCATAGCTCGCTCATGAAAGCCTGACAGAACCAGCATGACCTCGGCATTCGACCTGCCACGGGGGGAGAAGTCGGAACCACCTTTTGCACCGCCCATCGGAAGTGTCGTAAGCGAGTTCTTGAAAGTCTGCTCAAAGGCAAGAAACTTCAGGATGGATTCGTTGACGGATGAGTGGAAACGGAGACCGCCCTTGTAAGGCCCGATGGCATTGTTATGCTGGATACGATACCCCATATTGGTCTGCACATTTCCCTTGTCATCTGTCCAATTTACCCTGAACTTGATAATCCTGTCAGGTACGCAGAGACGTTCGATAAGATTGGCCCGGTCGAATGACGGGTGTCTGTTGTATTCATCCTCTATGAGTGGCCAGTACCTGTGACACTGCCTGAATGTACTCCGGTTCGTATGGGAACCGATGTTCTAGCTTTTCTACGACTTCTGTTGCTTTCATACTTAACTATATGTTATTGGATGTTCTCTCCTAAATCCTGAAACGACAACAATGTTGTCAAATCTACCTTCTACATTGCAAAAGGTAATACAATTTGTTCAAATCAACGACATTTTGATACAAAACGTATTGATTTATTAAAAATAGTCAGTACCAAAGGTTCGAAAAGGAATGATTTTCTGCTTTTTCACCTTATATATATAGTCACACTGATGGGTTTTCGTTGGCAGGGGAACCCGTGTTCTGACGATGCAAAAAGCCCTGCAACAGATTTTCCTGGTTACGGGCATTGTACAATAATATTGTCTCCGTACTTATTTCCTGCCAAGTCCACGAAGCCACTTCAAAGGTTTTTTGATGAGTAACTTCAGTCCTGAATCCCCTTGAAATTGCCGAGAAGTCTTCCCAGAATGTCATACTTGTACTTCTCTGACCGCCTTTTCCTCCAGGTACACGCTGTCGGTTATTACGCTTCTTGCGCTTTCCGTTCTGTTTCCGGGCCTGCTGGCTGGTAGAATTTCCGGCGGCATTCTTGCTGCTGGCCGGTTTCCTGTCACTGCGGTTTTCATTGTCGGCTTTGGGCTGGCGTTCTTCGACTCCTGCCTTTTCCCTGCCGGTTGTTCTTCTAGTACCACCTTTCTCCTCGGCTGCTGCTGGACGGTTCTCCTGTTTCTTCTGCGGAGCAACGTTCTCCCGGCTGTTCGTCTTACGTTCCAACCCGACAGCACTGTTTTCGTCGGCAGTGCTCTGGTTCTGTACTGCAGGACGCCGGTTGCGCTGTCTGTTCCCGCCTTGCTTCTTGTCCTTATGGCTCTGCTGGTCACGGTCTTTCCTACGACGGGTCTTGGCGTTTCCCCCTCTCTTGGGCTTTCCGTTGCTCTTGTATTCAGGTCCTTCGCCCAGTTCCTCCGGAAGCGGAATCTTTTCCACCTCTTTATCCGAGAACGATTCAATCTGCTTGAAATAGTAGATGTCATCAACATTCACGAATGTGATTGCCTTTCCGTCACGGTCGGCTACGGGCCGTACGCCCGATGCGGTGAACATAATCCTCGGCATCATGTGGTACGTCGTAGTTGATGACCATGGCAATGTCATCAATATCGATTCCACGTGCCACAATATCTGTGGCTACAAAGTACATCGATCTGTCCTCTTGAACTTGAACATAACATCATTACGCTGTTCCTAGATCCAGATCGAGTGCATTTCTCCGCAGTTGATGTGCTTGCGGCCTAACGATACCACAATCTGTTTTACTTTCGCTTTGATCCAGAAGATGATGACACGCTGAGGGTCGCCTGCTCTGAAAAATGTCCTTGATGATTCCCATCTTCTGTGTCTCGTAGCATACGTATGCCATCTGATGGATTTTCTCTGCCGGTTTGCTGACTGCCAGCAGTTTCAACAAGTTCTTCAGCAGTGTTTGTGCGAGTTCTCTATCTTTTTCGGCATGGTAGCCGAGAACGCGATCGTCTGGCGGGATGCCGGCAGCTTCTTGGCAATGGTCGCGATATCCTCGGAAAATCCCATGTCAAAGCATACGGTCAGCCTCGTCAAGGATGAAGAAGCTCACCTTGGAGAGATCGACATTGCCAAAGAGATATGGGAAATGAAAACGTCCCGGCGTTTGCGATGACGACATCGGCTCCGAGCGACAGGCTCTTCAGCTCCTGATCGTAGCGGTTGCCGTCGTTGCCGCCATAGACAGCAACGCATGACACACCGTCAAGATAGTAGGCGAAACCCTGCATGGCCTGGTCGATCTGCTGTGCCAGCTCACGGGTCGGCGACATGATGACGCAGTTGATGGCTGACTCCGGGTAACCTCCGTCTGCCAGTTTGGAAAGAACTGGAAGAAGATAGGCCGCCGTCTTACCCGTTCCTGTCTGGGCAACGCCCAACACATCATTTCCTTTCAGAATCTCCGGAATGCACTTCTCCTGAACCGGAGTGCATTCGTCAAAACGCATATCATAAAGTGCGTCGAGTACGTTATCGTTTAAATCTAAATCTTCAAAATACATATTCTACTGTTTTTCCCTTCTTCACAAAGGGTTGTTCTTAATTCTATTGTTCTCTGTGCCTTATCAGCTTGGTGCATGGCGATAGCGAAGTAGGCTATGACAGCGAAGATAATGTTCGGTATCCATGCTGCCGAAGCGGCGGTGTGTCTGCCTGAATGGCAAAAAGTCGACGATACTGTCTGAAGCATGATGTAGCTGAAACTCAATGCGAGGCCGATGCCCAGATACAGTCCCATTCCTCCTTTGCGCTTTCGGGAAGAGAGTGACAGACCGATGATGGTGAGGATGAAAGACGAAAAAGACATTGCTATGCGTTTGTGAAACTCCACCTCATACTGCACCACGTTGCCCGACCCACGACTTGTCTGCTTGGAGATGTAGTCCAGCAGTTCCGGCGAAGTGAAGGTCTCCTGCTGACCCTTGGAATAGACAAGGTCGGTAGGCTCCATAAGCAGGACAGTGTCCTTTGAGGCTCCGCTCTGGATATGTTCCTTCAGCCCCTTGAGGGTTCTCATCTTCCAGTTACTAAGTCTCCAATGAAACTTCGTGTCGGCAACCGTGTCATACTGGATTTCCATTGCTGTCATGTGGCTGACAATCTTCTTGTCTTTGATCTTCACCAGCGAGAAGCCGTAGCCTCTTTTTGTATTGGTTGTCATAATGCTGGATGTAGGCCGTTGTGTTCTTTTGCCATACAGCTGGACATTCTCGGCCGAAGTGTTCTTCTTTTGGTGCGGTAAAGCTGACTCGAAGTTCTGACGGATTACCGTGCCATGGGGTATGACAAAGCTGTTCAGATAGAACGTCAGACCGGCAATGAGAACACATGAAATCATGTAAGGACGCATCAGTCGCCTGATAGACACGCCGGCAGCCAGCATTGCTATGATTTCCGAATTGCCAGCCAGCTTGGAAGTAAAGAAGATGACGGCAATGAATACGAACAACGGTGAAAAGAGGTTTGAATAATAAGGGATGAAATTGGCATAATAGTCAAAGACTATCGCCCGCCACGGTGCATGGTACTGCGTGAACTTCGAGAGGTTCTCGTTGAAGTCGAACACAATCGCAATGGAGATAATCAGCAGGATGGCATAGATGTATGTACCGATGAACTTCCTGATGATGTACCAGTCCAGAATGCCGACATAGCGGGTAGGGGAGAGCAACGAGCAGATCGCCTATCTTCCTCATGAAAGGCAGACGTCCAGCAGCATCTTGTACAACATGCAGTTCTGTTCCTTTTACTCTGTCACCAATCTCTTTGACCTTAAACATTTCATTACTCGTTAAATTCTTCTTCCCAGCTGTTCGATAACAGAGGCTTTCCACTGCACGAAGTCACCTTGCTCAATATGCGTTCGTGCATCGGTTACGAGACGGAGATAGAAAGCCAGATTATGGATGCTGGCTATCTGCATGAAAAGCAGTTCCCCGGCCTGAAAAGGTGGTGGAGATGAGCGCTTGTAATCGAATCACGTCATGGCCTTCCGGATCTATCGGCGAAGTCGTCTTCCCGCTTCTTGTTCTTCATGTTCATCGTGCCGTCGTAGGTGAAGAGCATTGCATTGCGGCCGTTACGGGTCGGCACTGACACAATCGAACTATATCCACTCCTCGCTCAATAGCTTCCAGAATATTCTGCGGTGCACCGACTCCCCATCAGATAACAGGAGGGCTTGTCTTTTAGGCAGAATTTCATTGACCACCTCAATCATCTCGTACATCACTTCCGTCGGTTCACCGACTGCCAGACCGCCGATAGCATTACCATCGCCCCTTGTCTCGCCACAAAAGCTTGGCTGCCTCACACCGCAGGTCCTTGTAGGTACAACCCTGAACTATCGGGAAGGAGACTCTGCTTGTAGCCATGAGAGGCTCTGTCTCATTGAACCGTCTGATACAGCGGTCCAGCCAGCGCTGCGTCAGTCCCAGACTCTTCTTAGCGCCAGCGCATAGTCGCTCCTTCCTGGAGGACATTCATCCAGATGCCATCATGATGTCGGCACCGATGACACGCTCGGATATCCGTGACGTTCTCCGGTGTGAAAATATGTCTGGAACCGTCGATATGACTTCTGAACTCACAGCCTTCCTCCGTCGGTTTGCGGATCCCGTCGGAAAACACCTGAAAACCTCCAGAGTCGGTCAGTATGGGACGATCGAGCCATTGAAGCCATGCAGGGCCGCCCGCCGCCCTAAGTATGTCAGTCGGACGCAGATAAAGATGATAAGTATTACCAAGGATGATCTGCGCCTTGACCTGCCGGCAGCAATTCCTCAAAGTGTACCCCCTTTACAGAGCCGACAGATGCCGACAGGCATGAAGATTGGCGTCATATCTGTCCATGGTCGGTTGTAATGACACCTGTCCGGGCATCACTGGCATTGTCCGTATGCTGTAATTCAGAATGTCATTTCCTTGTCCTCTTTCTTGTCATCCGGTAATGGTGAACGATGCAGGGGTGGTCTACCTTCTCATCGGTCAATACAAAAGTCCCATACCTGCTGGATGTTCTCTACGAATGGAATTCCAGTCCCTTGCGATGAACTCAGGTATCTCTCAATGTCTTTCCTGTTCTCAGAACACATGACAATATCAGTGATACCGGCACGTTTGGCTGCAAAGAATCTTCTCGCTTGATGCCGCCGAGCCAGTACCTTTCCACGCAAAGTTATCTCACCCGTCATGGCCGTGTTCTTGCCGGACCTACGCTGATGTCAATGCCGAGGCAATGCTTGTAGCAATCGTGATGCCGGCCGACGGACCGATCGTCGGATGCGCTTTCCGGCACATGGATGAACATTTCCACTGTTCAAAGATGCATAGTCAACGCGAGTGCATCAATATGCGCCTTGAGCATACTCTAAGGCAATGACAGCCGACTCCTTCACATCGCCGAGGTTGCCCGTCAGGGTCCAGCTTTCCGGCCTTCCCTTTGAAAGAGGTCTCGATGAAAAGGATCTCACCACCGACACTGGTCCATACGAAGCCCCGTTCGACACCTGCACTTGTTTCCCTGGTAGATGTCACGTGTGAAGGGCAGCTTTCCCAACAGGTCTTCCAGCTTGTCCGGTGTAATCTTCGTATAAGGCAGCTGCCCGTCCATCGCCTGTCTGAGGCGGTTTACGCATTGCCTTGTTGATCTGCTTCTCCAGCTGGCGCACCGCTCTCACGCGTATAGCTTTCGATAATCTTCTCCAAAAAGTAGCCTGCAAATTTCGGTTTATCTTCCAGCAGGGTCCAAACCGGTATTCTCGAGTTCGCTTGGGAATCAGATGCCGTTGGCAATCTCAATCTTTCCTCCGTGATATGGCCGGAAACCTCAATAGGGTTCCATACGGTCGAGCAAAGGGCGTGAATCGTGTTGAGTCGTTTGCCCGTCGCAATAGCAGAACCTTCGACGGATCGTAATCCATATCAAGGTAATTGTCATGAAAGCGTTGATTCTGTTCGGATCAAGCACCTCAGCCAAGGCGGATGACGGATCACCGTTGATGGTGTTCTGGGTTACCTATCTATCTCGTCAAAAATGAAAACGAGATTGGAGGACCTGCCCTTCTGGATGTTCTTAAGGATACGGCCGGGCATGGCACCGATGTGGGTCTTACGGTGTCCTCTTATCTCCGACTCATCGCAGTCACCCAGAGACACGCACATACTTGCGCTTCATGGCTTCGGCAATACTTTCCCCAGACTGGTCTTGCCCACCCCGGAGTCGAGAGACAGAGAATCGGCGACTTCGAGACTGCCACGCAGCTGAAGGACGGCATATATTCAAATCGCTCCTTCACTTTCTCCATACCATAGTGGTCGCTTGTCAGAATGCGTTTCGCGCTCAGGTCAGGTCGTCAGTATACTCATTCCAGGGCAGATTGACCATCGTCTGCAGATAGTTCACCTGTACACTGTAATCCGGGCTCTGCAGTTCAGTGTGTCCAGCTAGTCAACTCCTTCTGAAAGGTCTTGGCAGCATCATCCGACCACTTTTTGGTCTTGGCCTTTTCTATCAGTTCCTTCTTGTCGGGAGCGGCATCACCATCAGCCAGTTCCTCCTTGATGTTCTTGATCTGCTGGTGCAGGAAGTATTCACGCTGCTGCTCGTCAAGATCCTCCCGCGTCTTTGAACGGATGTCCTGACGAAGATGCTGGAACTGTATTTCACGGTTGAGCACCTTCATCAATGTAAACAGACGATCCTTGATGAGTTTTCTTCCAGCAGCGTATCTTGTCTGTCACGGAGAAAGGGCATCGACGAACATCACATAATTTACGGCGACAACAGGATTGCTGATATTGTCGAGTGCGAACTGCGAGTCATCAGGAATGTCGTCACTGCCGTGAATGTATTCCTTTGCCACCAGCTTCATGTCGTCAACTGCCGTTGAAAACTCTTTGTCCCTTTTCGGCTCCGGCTCTTCCGGAAGAGATGCCGTAAGTCCTTTCATGAAAAGGGTCTGCAGCCGTAATTTTCTTTATCCGGCATTTGCCGAGCCCTGCAGAATCACCGTCCGGTTGTCACCCTCATAGTTGCCCAGGCATATCAAAGGCACGGACGAAGCGGGCATAAATTCCCGTCGTATAGATGTCGTCTGCCTGTGGTTCGTTTTACATTGCTGTCTCTCTGGCTGACAATGGCTATGATGGCATTCGGATTCTCCTCCAGATGCTTGACAAAGTGTCAGGGTAGGCTTCCTGCCGACGAGGATAGGGGAGAGAATGCCCGGGAACATCACGAGATTACGGGTTACGAAGATGGGGACTTCGCCATCGACCTGCACGTTCAGGTCGGGCATATCGCCTTCGTAGTCTGTAATCATTTGTATAGGCTGTTTTTGTTTCATAAAGTTCTTTTATTCCTCTTTTTAGCCTGCAAAGTTACAAAATAAAACCGAAAGACTGAAAGAATAGAACTGCTTTAATCGTGCAGTCCGTCTGTTACAGTACTGTTGCAGTACCATCACCCTTCACGGATCTACCTGATGTAGAAGTCTTCTGTCAGCTGGCGATACCACTCCGTACGCCTTCCGTCAGGTAAGGTAAGCACTGCCTCGTGTACGTCGCAGTGCGCAGGGAAAGCTTCTTGTAAATTCCATCGAGGCAACGTTTTGCCGGTTTTCGCCTCTTTCGTCTGGCAAAAGCAATCTTCCGAATTGACAGACCGCAGAATAGAGCTTCCGACTCAAGTGTTTCTTTATTTTTCAGCGGTATGATTACCGACAGCTTTCCGTTCTCTTTCAGGAGTCTTTCTGCATGATGGGCGAGTTCCTGACAGGAGAGCGTGTCGGCATGTCTTGCAGTAGATCTCTGCCGCAAGGACTCTTCAATGAATTGATAAAGTGAGGAGGATTGCACGATGGCTATACCGGCATCCGTTCTGTGGATGATAGTCCTGGAGGGACGTGTGAATGATGTTTATCCTGTCTCTGAAAAGGCGACCTCACAATATCAGATGTGCATCAGCCACTGCGCTCGTCCATTTCAACCGCATCGATATGTGCCGACGGGAATCTCTGCGCCATCATCAGCGCGATGAGGCCTATCACCGGTCCCGATATCCAGAATGTCCGCTCCGCCTTCTGCCCTGCACCCAGCAATACGCCATCAGTTCCGACCTTCATGGCCGTATGATCCTGACTGATGTAGATTCTTAAACGTAAACCCCATCTTACATATTCAGCTTGCGCAGAAGGTTCTTGTTGAGGCCTGACCTTCCTGCCCTGTTTTGTGATGTCCTGCCGCATCAGGTCGATGTTGTAGAAAAAGTTCCGAAAAGGCCGTCTGCAGTATGTTCGGCTGCCGGTGAGTCCTTGGTCCCTGGGTTTTCGATGATGTTGATGCCCTTGGGGACGATGGAAATATCTACGTCGGCATCGAGCCATGACCGGATCGCCGTCGTAGTGGATAATCGCTGAGACTTCGGTGTATATGAATGTGACTGGCTCTGAAGGTCTTTATCTTCAGATTCTTGTCAGTGTCTTGTTGAAGAGTTCAATGGCGACCTGCGGCGCTTCGATGAGTCGAAGGGTTCCATGATGATAATGTCAGGCAGCCCGTCGCTCATGGAAGCCTGAGGGCGATATAGGCATTGTTCCCATACTGTGACGCATTGGCCGCTGACACGAGGAAAGCCTCGTATCGGCGCGTCCCTCCTCGTCCTCAATCTCATGGGTCTCTGGCTGGTAGCTCAGTCCTTCCTCCAGTATCTTCTGCATATGGGTGATGGGGCCGCGCTGCGCTTCTGCAAACTTCATGGAAATGAACGCATCAAAGCCCATTCCACAGGTGCAGAAGAAGGATGCCTGTTGATAAGACCGTAGTCGAGCGTATGGATGTCGCGAGTCGTTGAGGATGTCGATGCATTTCTTCAGATTCATCAGCAGGTTCAGATGCCTCTCAAGTCCGTTCCCCGACCCGCAGGGAAGAATGCCCATGGCGGTTTTCGTATTGACGAGCGCTCTGCCGACCTCGTTGACCGTACCGTCACCTCCACCGCCACAACGATGTCGATGCCCTGCCGTGCAGCCTGCTGTGCAAGCTCTGTGGCATGACCGGCATACTTTGTCTCTGCGATGCGACAGTCAAACTTTTTCCTTGTCAAGCCGCTCTTCTATAAGACCGGGAATGCCGGCCTTGCTGACAGTACCCGATATGGGGTTGAGAATGAAAAATGATTTTCTTCTTATTCATTGTGCCAAGATGAATCAGCGCATGGTTTGCCTGACAAAGATACATATTTATCGCTTATGACATGGAGGTTAATGAGTGAAAAACTTTACTACTTTTCAACCAAATTCTCCGTTTTGTCATTCTAAATTAGTAACTTTGCAGCCTGAAAAATAATTTTTATGTAGCCATTGGCTACCCAGTAAATATAATGGGACAGTTACAGAGACAAAGTACAAGAGCTACCGCGATCCGCAGAAGTTTATGAAGGCAGGTGTCTATCGCTTACTTCCGTGAGTTACAAGTCAAAGGAACAGAAGTCACTGATATTGACGGCAACGAGATACTCATGTTCCGGATCGAATGCCTATGCAGGCCTGCCGAACGACCCAGTGATTGCCGCCGCACATCGTGCCCTTGACAAGTACGGCTCAGGATGCGCCGGCAGTCGTTTCCTGAACGGTACGCTCGACCTCCACGTGCAGCTGGAGAAGAGCTTGCAGCCTTTGAGGGTAAGGACGAGGCACTTGTTTTCTCCACTGGATTCTCAGTGAACGCCGGTGTTCTCGCCGTGGTCGTCGGGCGTGGCGATTATATCATCTGTGACGACCGCGACCATGCAAGCATCGTAGATGGCCGCCGTCTGAGCTTCGCCACCCAGCTTCACTATAAACATAGTGACATGGAAGATCTGGGCGTGTGCTCCAGAAAACTACCTGGAAGCTGTCAGCTGATTGTCGTTGACGGCGTGTTCTCCATGGAAGGCGACCGGCCAATCTGCCGGCAATTGTCGAGCTGAAGCATAAGTACAACTGTTCGGTCATGGTGGATGAGGCACACGGACTCGGTGTCTTCGGCCGTCAGGGAAGAGGCGTATGCGACCACTTCGGACTGACCGATGAGATAGACCTCATCATGGGAACCTTCTCGAAGAGCCTTGCCTCCATCGGCGGTTTCATTGCCCGGTGACAAAGACACCATCAATTATCTGCGCCACACCTGCCGCACCCCATATTCTCGGCAAGTAACACGCTTCTGCAACGGCTGCGGCCCTGGAGGCTCTCCATATCATAGAACAGGAGCCGGAACGCATAGAACATCTGTGGAAAGTGACCAACTATGCCTTGAAACGCTTCAGGGAGGAGGGATTTGAAATCGGAGAGACAGAGAGTCCGATCATCCCGCTTTACGTCCGTGACATCGACAAGACGTTCCTCGTCACCAAGCTGGCGTACGAGGCCGGTGTATTCATCAATCCCGTCATTCCGCCTGCCTGTGCTCCACAGGATACCCTGGTACGCTTCGCATTGATGGCTACCCATACCGAGGAGCAGGTTGAGCGCGGTGTCAGGCCTGGCCAAGATATTCAGAAGGCAGGGTATCATCAAGTAAGCAGCATACAGCTCTCACTGCACAAAAGGGAATACCAATAGCCGAAGGGGCCGTTCTTGCTGAACGGCCCCTTCGGCCATTATATGAAATACCGACCCTTGCCGGTTTGAAAGAACGGGAGAATTCGGCATACCCGCCGGGGAAGACTCATGACAGACGAGGACAATCTGCACCCCCGCCGTCACGACGGAACACTCTTCCGGTACGGATTACCTACACGGAAGCGTGGTCCCGACCGGTTGGGAACAGGAGTCCCGGCCACTGGGAACCGTGTTCCCGAGCTTTGGGAATACAAGTCCCATACGGTTGGTTCCACTGTACAAATCGCAATGAAGCCTGCTGTGACAAGACACTGTGAAGAATTATAGGGTATAGCAAGCTGCAGTCTGGTGTGCTCATTGCGGACAGCGGTCACTCTCTTAGAATGCCAAAGATACTTATATATTCTTCTTTGACGGCCAGTCATTTATCCATTTCCATACTGCCGTCTTCACCTGCCAGCATCACATTACAAGCCATCAGCTGTCATTTTTTACATGAAAATCTATCCTCAAGGTTCAAGAAAAGGCAAAAATAGCGTAAATGATTGTAAGTCAGTCAGTTCTGATTTTTAAGCCATTTGTCCGAAAACCGTCAAAAGACAGGCTTATGTCTACTTCGGACAGAGCAGCGTTACCAAAACATTACCACCTCCTTTGCAGGTGAGGATTGGGAAAAGCGGTAACGAACAGTGCAAAATCCGACCTGAATTTCGGGGATTACCTCCTGCAAAGGTACTTCGATGAAAGGAAACAGGCAAATAAATTGCGGACTGTTTCTTTACCATTCGAACGACAATGTTTTGCATAGCAACAAATAACCTGACAATGAATAGTTTTGTAAACCGTAAAAAGTCAGAGTTATGCGTAGTACGTTTAAGGGTTCTGTTCTACCTCAAAAGAACGCCCCCAAGAAGAATGGTTCCGTTCCCGTGATGTGCCGTATCACCATAGACGGTACGATAGCCCGGTTCAGTTTACAAAGTGCGACATCCATCCCGACTTGTGGGACATCAAGAGCAACCGTGCTTCGGGCAAAGTACCGTGGCGTTGAAACCAATCGTTTCTTAGACAAGATACGTGTCGGTATCAATGCCAAATACAAGGAATAACTGAGCAGGATAACTATGTCACTGCCGAGAAAGTGAAGAACGCTTTCTTGGGCTTGGAAATGCGGCATGAAACCTTGCTGAAAGTCTTTGCCCAGCACAATGAGGACTTTTCAAACAGGTCGATGCAGGCTTGCGATGCCCATCCACCTACCACAAGTATTGCACGAGTCTATAAGCATTTGGAGGGTTCATTAAGAACCGCTACCGTGTCAGCGACATTGCTTTGAAGAACTCACTCCGGCTTTCATTACCGACTTTGACATCTTCCTGCGCACCAGCAATGCTGTAACAACACGGTATGGATTTACATGATGCCCCTGCGCCGTATGATTACCATTGCCCCAGAATCACGGATGGATAGTTCGTGACCCGTTCGTGGATTACAGCATATCCGCCGAGTACCGACAGGGACTATCTGACCAAGGATGAAATCCGCAGGCTGTTGGATTTGAAATTCAGGCGTAAATCAATGGAGTTGGTTCAGGTTGTACGTCTTCTGCTGTTTTACCGGCTTGTCCTTTACCGATATGAAGAACCTGACCAAAGATAACCTTCAGACTTCGCTGACGGAAAAACTCTGGATTATGACCAAGCGACAAAAGACGGGTGTGGAGTCCAATATCATGCTCTTGGACATTCCGAAGCAGATTATCGATAAATACGATGGTATGGCAAAGGAAAACTTGCTTCTGCCCGTTCCGACGTATATAACCGCTTGTGAGAATATCAAGAAAATCATCGGGCTATGTGGCATTGAAAAGGAGATTACGTGGCATACCAGCCGCCACACTATGGCGACGGAAATCTGTCTGACCAACGGCGTTCCCATCGAAACCCTTTCCAAGATGCTCGGACATACGAACATCCGCACCACGCAGATTTATGCCAAAATCACCCACGAAAAGGAAAGTCGGGACATGGTGGCACTCTCCGACAAACTGAGTAAGATAGAGCAGTTCAATGGTATCACTATATAATAAGGAGAAGAGCTATGAAAAGAGAAATTATAACCATTGGACAGAAGGGAAAAGTACATATCCCGACGGCTACTCCCGTTTGGATGTCGGCTTGCGAAATAGCCTCCTTGTTCGGCGTATTCTCCGGCAAGGTAAACAGCCACATCAAGTCTATCTTCAAAGAGAGGCTTTGCTCAGGGAAGATGAGGTAATGCAAACGCTATTGTTTAAGGACAGTGCGGTGGTTATACAATATTGAAATGGTAACGATGCTGTCGTTTCGTTTTTCCTCTCCACAGGCAAAGAGTTTCCGTAAATGGATAATCGGAAGACTGACCGAAGAAGAGAACAGCTCCTCCGCTACTCGTGTGCTATACCAAAGACGGATGCTACAACTGAATATGAGAACAGGCAGTAAGACAAGAGTTGCTTACTGCCTGTTTCTCTGTCAAGGCTTCTCAAACCGAGGACGGTAATTCTCTTGCAATAGCCTTTCCACCTCCCTCTTCCCGGTAGAGCACCTTTCCGCCTAACTTGATAAAGGGGATTCTTCCCATGTTGCGATAGTCTTGCAACGTGCGGCGGTTGATATGCAACGAGCGGGATAACTCTTCATCCGTCAGATAGCGATGCCCGTTAAGCAGGTCTGTTCTTTTTCCGTAGGACGTCTATTTCCTTTATAATGCGGTCGCTGGCATTGAAGAAGTGCGCAATCTCTTCGTTGTTCTTGGTTTTTACGTCATAGTCCATATTTTACATCGGATTTAGTGGTGATATTATTCATTGGTTATAAAGCGGAGGATTGTTCGAGCAGTTTACCAACATCCTCCGGCTTGTAGAACATCTTATACCCTATTTGCGTGTAGGGCAGCATTCGGTTGCTACGGTAGGTTTGCAGGGTGCGCAAACTGATGTTCAGGATTTGGCCGACATCCTGATTGTCCAGCCATCTGCCCATACGTCTTTCATCACTTTCCCGACACAGAGCATCGACTTTTGTAGCCAAAATACGAAAACGTTCCATCATGGCTTCATACGTTTTCTTCTCGATTGTTATTACTTCCATATTCTTGTCCGTTTTAATTTTACACTTTGTGCAAATGTACTTACAGAGTGAGTGTTCAAAATCAGCATTTCCCTTACTGCGTACTTGTGGCTTTCGATATGGATGCTTTTTGTCGCGTGGCTTTTTGGAATCAGACAGAAAAATCTCTATTCAGTACATATTTAGCATACAATCCGGACGATTTTAACTCCCGAACTTTGCAGCATAATCAAATTCAAAGCGTCATGGATGTCATAACAATCGAAAGCAAAGCCTACCACGAACTGATGGGCAAAATAGAGAAAATCCTCCGGTATGTGGAGAAAGAGGAAAAGGCAAAGATAGAGTATGAGAACCGCCTTGTTACCAATGATGAGTTAGCCGATATACTCGGCATCAGCAAACGTACCCTCCAGCGTATGCGCAGTGCGGACAGAATCAGCTACAAGATGATCTACGGACGTTGCTACTATAACCTGCACGACATCGAGGAGGCGATACGAAACAAGAGCCTGTACTGCAATCCTCAAAATCTGAAAGAGCTACGGCATAACTTCGAACTTAAAAGCAGGAGGATAAAGAATGGAACTATTGGATAGAGAGACTTTCCTTGAATGGATGGAACACATCATGAAGCGTTTTGATGACTTGAAACAAACGACTGCCGACATACCTCAACGTCCGATGATAGACGGAGAACCTCTGCTGGATAACCAAGAGGTCTGCCTGATGCTCCAAATCAGCAAGCGTACCCCTGCAACGTTATCGGGCATCGGGTACGCTTCCTTTCCATCGTTTACCACAAGACGTGGTATTTGGAATCGAAATCCTTACCTTTTATGAAAGCCCATTTTACGGAGAATCTCAAACGAAAAAGGAAAAAGACCTCCCAAAAGACACGTAATTTCGGATTATACGCAACAGCAAAGCCCCCGTTTTGTCGTAATGACAAGTCGTTTTTTTGTATTAAAGAAGATTTTACTTCCAAAAATTAGGCACATCAGAAATAATTCGCTATTTTTGCTAGCAGAATATACGATACTCGTGCTTTTTTACGAAGATGAAATTGAATAGAATAAAAAGACGTTCTTGAGAAAAAGGGAATATCTCAAAAAATGGCTGGCGAGAAGCTCAATAAAAGTTTCAGCACAGTGAATGCATATGTCTGCAATCGACAGCAGCCTTCTCTTGAGATGCTATATCAGATTTCCGCAGTGTTGCAAGTAAAGGCAAGAGACCTTTTAGTTGATAATGACTATAAACAGATATAATGCAGAAGAATTCGGAACACATATACCGTTCTCTTTTCGAGGATGATTACCTTGTCAGAACGTTGAACAGTAGTATTACCAGTCAAGCTGACATTGCATTGACAGAACTTGTTGCAAATGCTTGGGATGCAGGAGCGACAAAAGTAAGTGTCTTTATTCCTGACGAATATGGAGACCTCCTCGTAATAGAAGATAATGGCAATGGTCTAACAGCAGAAGAATTTCAAGAACGTTGGATGACATTGGGATATAACAAATTATTACGTCAAGGAAAACAGGTTTTATTTCCGGATAATAAGAAAAGAAGCCCTCGTATAGCTTATGGTCGCAATGGTATCGGAAGACATAGCCTCTTATGCTTTAATGACGAATATCATGTTATTACTTCAAAAAATGGGAAAGAACTTTCTCTTACTGTATCGACTAAAGTACAAGGACAAGCTATCTCTGTCACTAACCAAAATATTTCTCCATCTTCAAAGCATGGCACAAGGCTAGAAGTTCAAGTTGATAGAAATCTTCCCAATGTTGATAAAATCAGAGAAATAATCTCTTCTCGTTTCCTGCATGATCCCGAATTCATAATAGAGGTAAATAAAAAGCAACTCTCTTTAGACCAATTAGATGGTTTATTGGATACAACAGAATTGAAAACATCTGATGGATACAGCATTACCGCGAATTTTATAGATTCAAAGAAATCTTCTCGCAAAAGCATCTATCAAGGAATTGCTTTTTGGGAAAGTGGTCGTTTAATAGGTATTCCGTCATGGGGATTAGGAACGATTTTCTATTTAGACGGTCGAACAGCCCTTGCAAAAAGGTATACTATCGTTATACAGAGTAATGAATTAGCAGAATTAGTTAAAGAGGATTGGAGTGGCTTCAAAAATACAAAAGAAACAGAGAATTTATATCAAACTGTTTCGGAGTATGTGAATATAATGTTTGAACAAACGGCAAAAGCTAATTTAGAAGAAACAAAGGCTATTGTAAAACAGGAATTGGCAGCCAAATTGAAAGATGCCTCTCCATTAGCCCAGTATGAGGTAGATGAGATTATAGAGAATATCTCGATAAATTCTCCGACAGCAACTAAAGAAACAATATCTATTGCCGTTGAAGCTGTATTAAATTTAGAATCATCGAAAAATGGACAGGAGCTTTTAATGAAGCTCTCTCAACTTACGGAAGAAGATATTACCGGTCTTAATACGATACTCAATAAGTGGTCTGTAAAGGATGCCCTCACCGTATTGAGTGAAATTGATAGACGCCTATCCATTATTGAAGCAATAAGAAAACTTTCTAAAGAAAAGGACACGGATGAATTACATGTTTTGCATCCTCTTGTAACCGAATCCCGATGGCTCTTCGGTCCCGAATATGACACCCCAGAATATACCTCTAACAGGCAACTTCAGACTGTAATGAGAAGCCTGTTCAAAATGGATGTTCAGAATGAAGTCGGGATAAAAAAACAAATAGAAGACCAGACCTTGTCGTTTTAGCTGATAGTACTTCTCTTTCCATGACAGGTGTAGAAGAGTTTGGTGATAATGAGCTAGCTACACAACCAAAGTTCTGATAGTTGAACTAAAACGAGGAGGCTTTGAAATAACAAGTAAAGAAAGAAATCAAGCTACTGACTATGTAGACAGTTTGATTGCATTGGGAATTAATACTGCAAAAATAACAGCTTTTGTCGTAGGAGATAAAGTGGCAAAAGGGTTACAACGTCAGTATCGTGCAGGTTCTAAAGATGAAGGAAGCATCTTCTTGACAGACTTTGATCAACTTGTTGACACTGCTGAGAAACGAATGTTTGGACTTAGGAATAAATTAGCTGCAATGTATGATGATATTCCCGGAATGACTTTATATCAACAATCCAAATTGAAGTTGTTTTTGAAATGGTATAAATTCTAAAGGACGAATTACAACAATATGTAGTTCGTCCTTTTGTTTCTATCTTCGGTCTGACAACGAACACCTTTTTCGCAGAGACG
>BNJU01000881.1_pt1 | contig 35676 bp, 37 predicted proteins | sample 8539281 | NCBI WGS metagenome assembly BNJU01 (sample SAMD00202456, study PRJDB9452) | human saliva metagenome | isolation source: human saliva | place: Japan
TGGAAGAGGCTGAACTGGTTGATGAGAAGGAATGGCGTCGAATATGAGAATATGAAGCGGGCGATGATAAAGCCGAGGAACCGACAGCCAGGTAACGGTACTGATCAACAGAAGAGGCGGAATCAGGAAGCCACCTGTTGGCGGGCAGCGACGAGCATTCAATCCTCAACCGCTGTTAGCCTGATCAGCAGCAGCCCACACCAGGACGGTTTCTTAGTGAGGGCAAAGACTTTCCGAGCGATACCACGGACGCCATACACCGTGACCATCCCGGACCACGCATCTCCGTTATCAGCCCGGACCAGACGGTCTTGTCCGCCCATCTGGGCGGTAGCCGACATCCACTGTTCTCTCATCCCCGCGGTTTTTCCCCTCCCGCCCAGCGGCTTCACGCCCATTACGGCGACGAGCGATCGCGGCTCCCCATTCCACGGTGGCCACCGCAACAGCGACGGGCGGACCCCTGTCAGAATTGACCGCAGCCTCAGACCATCAGCGTCAGCAACGCAAACGTCACACGGGCTCGTTCCTCACCAGTTGATCAAGACCTCAAACATCGGCGAGGCCAACAGGATCGTCAGAGCTTATCCAACGAACCACAGATCCGAAAGCGACAGTTTTCACGTCAGCCCGGTCCGTTATCGTTAAGAGGTATCACCACGAAGAATTAATACCATCGTTCACTCATTGAGTACATCTCGCTGTTAGTCTACTGCGTTACCACGAACAGTATGCAAGATACGACTTCGTTTGTCGTTGACCATTCGCTGGAAGCACGCCGGGTGGGCGAGTTGGTAAGAGACAGTAGTCTGATGAGTTGAGTACTGACAGTTATCTGAACTCGATCATTAACCAACGAGGATAACCATCAGCACTGACCTCTTGCGATCGAGCCCACCGTCACGATCTCCAGCAGGCTATCCTCATCTGCCCATTCGCCCACAACATCACCATTCTCGCCGACCGACCAACCAACAGGTGATCAGGATGGGTCCAGAGCCTGCGAACACCTCAGCGATAACTGGAGCATGAGCGTCGAGCAGCACGGTTGCGCGGTCAGCCCACGTGCCGCCTGGCGACAAGATCCGCGATCCGACGACGTCATCACCCCTGCAACCACCTGTCCCCAACCGGCCTCATCACGGCCGTCACGATAAGTCACCAGCGACGCAGGCGCGGCAACGCAGCTGCCGAGCTATATGCTATATTCAAACGGAAAGATGATTTACGACGTTAGCGTCATTCTGGATGGTCAGCAGGCGACACGAATACGCAGCAGCACGATGCCCATCGCAGCAACCGCTTATCGCCGGAGTGACCTGCGTACCGCCAGACCGGAACACCGATATTCTAACGCGCCCACCGTTACCGCGCATACGAGCGCGGCAACCGCTGGCTGTTAGTAATCACCAGAATGGCTGAGAGTCAGCTGATCTCCGTATAAACGCACTTCATTTAACCAGGTTGCAGTGAGCCCGACATAGATGATATGACGATACCGCGCTCAGAACAGGCGATGGACCAGACAACATCGAATCGACGACGACCCGGCACGCGTCAGCAGCGCGCGGTATCGCAGCCCCGACGAGCACGAACACATGCCATGCACAGCCAACCACGGCGGCATTGCCAACGCGAGAACACGGCGGAGTTCGACCACATGCGTTTCCCGAGAAACACATTGCGATATCGAATGTATCAGGAATGTCAGGTCAGCGACGCACGAACATCAACTTCTTCAGCGGTTGGCGACTGAACACCATGAGACGACAGCAGCCCGCATTTCACCGCTTTGGCGAGTGCGTCAGCAGACACATATTTCCGCATTATTTCCAGCACGCATCACTAACGATGCCTTGAAGTAGCGAGCGGAACATACACGACACTCATTTGATTAGAACGAAAGAGAACGCCTATTCATCCTGAACACTACAATGAGTGCATATGAAGTTCGATAAGGTTCATTCATCATAAGAGCCGGATGTTATGCGTATTACATGCCAGCATAACGCAGCCGTGCCCATGGAGTTCGATTACCCGGTAATGGTCGATACCGTATTAACACTCCCGATTGAGAACCAGTGTCTGGAGCTGAATCGTTGATTAGGCGCAGAGATCGCACACTAACCGGTATGGTTATCCGACAGCCGTCATCGTTAAGGTAAAAATGCACGTCATCTCTTGGTAATCCTACCTCGATCACCGATCATTCGGCATTAACGGCGATCTGAGTGCAGCAGCCATGCGTTTGAACATCTTCCTCCCCGTCATACCGTGTCATAACCGTTACAACGCAATGAGAAATCTATCATATGAAAACCGGATTGACAAGAATAACATCATACCATAGTCCCGCCACTATCAAAGACACACCACACCAGAACACGAGCAGCGACAGACAGCGTGAAGAAAATACAAAGCCATTCCAACCGGTGTCTGTCTGCACCGACCGTCACACCGATAGCAGGAATACATCAACTCAATTGTCCATCATTTCCGTAAACAACAAAACAAACTTCAATCATAACCATAACGACCATACAGCAGCGAGCGGAGAAGAAGAAGAACGGCCCGTCACAGCGATATCGCATCCCACAGGCACAGTTTCTGGCCTCCAGTCCGCCGCAGCACTTCAACGCACCAGCCACCCCGTCTCCGATCCACACCGGGTCAGACGCGACCGCAGCACCAGCGCCACGCCACCAGCCACGTCGATTACCGTCGCCAGCCTGATATGGGAGTCAGGCCTCACGGTCATTCCCATCAACGACTGCCCCTCAACAGTGAGGAGCGATGCCCACAGACGCGCGACAGAGCTGGCCTCACACATCATCCCAGCAACGGTCGACGTAACGAGTGAGCCATCTTCATCGCAGGTTTAGTATTAGCGGAGGGATTACACGTTAATTTTAACGAGAACACACAGGCAGGATATAAGGTTATTATCCTTTCCCGCCTGCAGCCATGAACATGGACAGCCACATTATTATTGTCTTAGCCTCTGTATAAAATTTATCTCATTTATGAGCCTTGTATGTTGAGTTTCACAGAACTCGTTCGCTTTACTTGCGGAACATGTTCCCAATGCTGAGGTAAGCTGGTAACATGTTCCATAGTAATCGGAACGGGTTCTGCTTAGTAAGGGCTCCAGCAATACAGAACTCATAAATGAGGATAAGAACATGCAGAACAAGGATGACAATGATAATCTGTGAGAACACTAATAACACCTGTCTTGCCTGTCCGTTATGGGTCATATTGAGGAAAACACCGAATATATAATAAGGTAGGAGAGGGATGATAGCCTTTTCAATCACCTTTTTCTATAATGTGTTTAAACTCATTAAAGACATTCTCCAACGTGCGAAGTCCGCCATAAGCAATACCTAAACCTACGATGAAAAGAGAATACCAATCCCACTCATTACATCAACCATTGCTGGGATGGTGATAGTAAAGTAAGGAGCTAACTCTGTCGCCTTGTCTATATGGGGGCATACTTCCTCCTGTTGAGGCAATCATTGATGGGAATAACCATGAGCCCTGTCCCATAGGATAAAGCTACCAGCAACGATAGTATCAACGTATGCTATCACAACTGTTACTAATAACATCTTTACCTGCTCCTTACCAATTCCTGCAATCGCAGGAGTCCACGAGGCCCGATAATAATCACTGGAATCATGAAAGCCAAGGAATTGGCTAAAAGATACTGTTGAAAGTAAGGAATACTCTTACAACTGGGGCTGGGAGGAAATAGCCCAAAAAGCAATACCTAATAGGATTGCGATAATCACTCTTGGCAAGAGCCCGATTCTTCTTTTCTTCTCCATATCGTACTTGTATGTCCGTTATAGTTTATAATTAGGATTTAATAAACCCAATACGTTTATTTTTAAATGATGGATAATTGGGTTGGTAGTATTGTCTTCCTACTTATCAAGTATGGTAAGTCAATTGCAAAGATAGACTTTTCTATTGTAATATACAATGATTTTGGAATAAACTATATGTTTTTTCTTCACACTAACAACTCTATCCTTTCTCGTGGTTCTAAGTGTGGTGTGTCTTTTAATAGTAGCGGGACTATAGTCTTGATGATGCTACAATCCTGCTTGTCTATTTGTCAGTTTTTCCTTATATATGATAGATTTCTCATTGCATTTGCCAACTGGTTCAATACTTGACACAGTATAGAACAAGGGGAGGGGAGATGTTTAAACGCATGAAACCTTTACCTCCAAGATCGAACATATCACCGCCATTCAATGCCAGATGAGCCTTGTCCCTACTCATAGTCCCTTGAGAGTTGGTGTCAAAAGAGAGTAGGATTTACCAAAGAGATGGCGTGATGTAATTACATTTTTACCTTGTTCAACGGTGGCAAACATTGTATTACAGATGGCAGCCATACCCGAGTTAAAAGGTGTCACATTCTCTGCACCTGTCAAAGCTTTTGATTTGTAACTCCAGATTTGTTACTGTAGGATTCTCAACACGAGAGTAGTCAGGAGTGTTAATACGTTCGCAGAAAGTATCGACCATTACTTGGGTATTGTCGAACTCATAGGCAACTGCATTATATACTGGCATACTTAATGCAGCATAAGCATCCCGACTCTTGTATGATAGATGAATTGCTTGTATCAGGCTTCTCATATACCTCGTTGCTTGAGTTGTTTGTTAGGATAAGATAGAGGCATTCTCTCTTTCGTTCCTAATCAAATGGAAATTAATACCATTGTATGGCTCTGTTGATTCCACTCCGCTTATCATACTTCAAGGCATCCGTTAGTGTTGATGCATTACAACGGAAAGTAAAGTTGTAAGAGGTGTAGGTGCCAATACAACTGACGCACTCATATTGAAAGCAGTGAAGGTCGCGAGACAGACTAGCTGTCGTCATACTCATGGCGTGATTCTCGAAGTCATAGCCACTAGAGAAGTTGATGTTCCATCCGTCACTGATACGAATATTCCCTGATACATTCAATGTCTGTGTGAACTTATAAGGGTAACGCATGGTCTTAGTATTGAACTTTCCACCCGTATTCTCACGCATTGTGATACCATAACCGATGGTTAATGACCATGGCATATTAAATCTCATGTAACCATTCTCATCGGTTTCTGCGATGTTACCACGCTTCTTCTTGGCTGCATATTTACCTTTTCTCGAGGTCGTCATCCATGTTCGATTCGATGTTGGTATCTGGTCCATCGCTTCCTTCTGAAACCTTGTTGTCGTCCTTATCATCCTTATGTCCGAACCACTTACGCAACTTCTCTGGGTTAAGAGTGAATGAGAAGTTCTGCGACATACCCTGGAATCGAGGTAAGCGACCATATCCCCATTCTGTGTGGTTACCAACGTATGGTTTGCCACTTGCATCTAACTCGTATGCATAAGTAGCGAATTGGGCATTCATAGAGAATGTATAATTCTTCCACCACTTCAATCTGAGACGTACACTTAGGTCACTCCAACGATGGAAATTGGTTGCTGCATTGTAAGACATCGTCGCTCCCAACTCGTCAATGAGACTAATCTTCTTAAATCCAGTAGAGTCCTTGTCACTCTTGATCTTCATCTCCAGATTGTTGCTAACGTCCCATGAAATCATCTCCGTTTTGGTCTTTCCTGGTACGCTATAAAGCTCCTCTTGGTAAGGAGAATACTCAACGAGTTTCACGTTACCGCTCGCATCCGTGTACTGGTAACTATCGTAGTAACCATAATGACGAGAGCCGAAGTTAGGCGAATAAGAGAATGAGATTTGAGGGGTGATGACGTGTCGGATCGCTTGGATCTTATCGCCAAAGAGCTTACGATTAGGCTTCCAGAAACCATATAACTTCGTACTTGCTCCAACGCTCATACTCCAATTATAAATATTGTGGAAACCGTATGTTGTATCTTTCACCTCCGTCTGATGGATTGCATCCCACGAGCGATTCACCTTCTTTGAATACATTCGGTCAACGAAATTGAACGATGGCGTGACGTTGATATAATTAAATAAGGTGAAGTTAGCCTGTACTGGGTATCGTGTGTTGGAAGCCGTTCCGCCAGTCCTTAAAGAGGTTCGAGTGCAATAGTTTATCCTCGTTAGTTGTGATCGAGTTAGATAACTGTCCAGTATAGCTCATAGATACTTTCTCATACCAACGCTCCTTACCCACAGCATGCTTCCGCTTGAATGGATAGAAGCGACTTAGGCTGATATTCAAGTCAGGGAGGGTCATTTGTATGGTGTTATCAAGCATGTTCTGCGATAGGTTTGTGGTAGCACTTAGTGACAAACCTATGCTTGAGAAAGTTGTACTCCAGCTAACTGAAGAAGTACGAGTAGACTGTGTTAAGGTCTGTGGGTTGTATAAGCTATTGAGGTTGTTACGCTCATAACTTGACGTAGCAAAGTTTACGCTGGCAGCAAGAGAGCTGTATGGATTCGCTTTCGGATCCTGTCTATGGTTCCATTGAATCTTAAAGCTCTCCTGTTCGGAGTAGTCTGGTAAGCCCTTATCACCCGTCTTTGAGTCTTGATAACTAAACAGGAACGAACCCGAATAACGATAACGTTTGCGGTAGTTGCTGGCTGCTGATAGTCCCCAAGAGCCTTTGGTGTAAATTTCCCCCAATAGTTTTAAGTCCCACTTATCGCTTATTGCGAAGTAATAACCACCATCGCGGAGATAGAAACCACGATCCATTTCATCACCATAGCTCGGCATAATGAAGCCACTGGAGTATTTCTTTGAGAAGGGGAAGAAGCCATAAGGGATGGCTAAAGGCAATGGAATGTCAGCTACCACAAGATAGGCAGGACCAAAGACAACGTCTTTTCCTGGTCGAACCTTGGCTCTTGAGAGTGCAATATAGAAGTCCGGATGAGGGTCGTCACACGTTGTATAGCGTCCATGTTGTAAGTATATGACTCCCAGAAGAGTCTCTTTTGCCCACCTCACCACTAAGGAAACCATCCTGTTGTGCGGTGTATACACCTTTAATCAAGCCTTTCTTTGATTTGAAGTTGAATGCCATTGTGTCACTCTTGTACTCATCTTTGCCCATAGTAAAGAGTGGCTTCCCTTTGATTCCACCCTCTTCTGTTGAGTCGGGAGTACCCGTTGCACGCACCAAACTGCTGTCGAGGTTCATAAACACCTTATCGCTCGCCAGCTTCATATTCTCATAATCGACCTTAGAACCGCCGTATAAGTAAGCAGTTCCCGTGCTGGCATCATAGACCAAAGAGTCCTGTGCTGAATAAGTAACTGGAGAGTTGATTCCATTCGAGCGTAGTCTCATCATACTATCAGCCTTGATAGAGTCGTCGATGACCTTATTATGATGGTAGATAGCCAGCTGAAGAGAGTCCATCTTCGTGGTATCCTGCGTGTCTTCTTTAATCTCCTTGCGATCGTTACCCACGTTGCCTTTAAGCAAGCTGTCCACTGCGATAACGTTACCCTTAACCTTCTTAGCCTTCTTCGGTTGTGGAACTGGCATGCGAACACTTGCCATCGCGCATACGATGACGAACGATAGTAGGAGTATAATGCTCTTATTTCTCATTGCCTAATACCGTGCAAAAGTACTGAAATAATGGTGAATTCAAATATCATTACGCTATTTTAACGTTTCTGTCGTTCGGTCTTTTAAGACGCTGTTTATATTAGTTAATTATGTTGCTTTAGCCTTTCTCTTAGCCTGTTGATTGTTAGTCAGAATTGAAGAGGTGCTTTCCTTTATTTGAGAAGGGCGTTCCTTCACATTGAAGAAAGCCTCTCTTCAATGGCAAGAAAGGCTCTCTTTCTTTTCAGTCTTTTATTATCTTTTACCCTAATAGGATTTTCCTTTGATAGAACGGAGTATCAGTAAGACAATTCTAAGCCAGATCTAAGCCTAAAGCCTCAATGAGTTTCGATACAGGGCGATTCTCTTTTTTGAGTTTCTCAAGCTCTTGATGAGGTGTAAGCATTGGTTTGATCTCCTCCTGCTTGGCAAGTCTGATGTCCACTTCAAGCTGTCCATTGTGCAAATACTTAGCCAATGTCGCTCGGATTCGAGCCTTGATAGGCAGCAACTCATTGAGTTGGATGTTGTTTTCAGCAAGTATCTGAATATTCGGGAAAGCTGTTATTGTAGGGGTGATATTGCCCATGCGCTGTGCAAGAGCTTGCATCCCGTTAGGCATACGTTTGCACATTGCACGCCATTGTACAATGAGTTCTTGTTGAGAAAACTCCTCTTTCTCCTCTTTATTAGTTACTTCTGGTTCGTTGGTGTTAGCTTTCTTTCGTTCTTCTCCTTTGAGTAAGTTGCTGACCGAAAGCCCCATTCCGCCTAAGTTAATCGATGTGGGTAAACCATGGGCGACGACAGCTGCGCCGCTCTGGTTGGCTGTTGACTCTTTGGAAGAGCTGTTGGAAGAGGGTGCAATGGCTACAGATGCCTCTTTGTCTGTTGACTTGTGAGACGCCTCATGATGATGTTTAAGGCTCCCAACCACCTGCTGAGTTGGTTTCTGTTGAGCCTTTACAATAAGATTCTTGAACAGGATTTTTAATCGTTTAGGGCTACGCCCCGAGGCTGGGACATCATCGTCCTTCTGTGTTATCTGCGCTACTTGGATGAGCGTGAGTTCAACGAGTAAACGCTTATTAGAGCTTTGTCGATATTCAACATCACATCGGTTCATAATCTTCAAAGCATTATATAGGAAGAGAGTAGGGCACTTCTGCGCCTGCTCTTGGTATCGTTTGCGTTGTTGTTCGCTAACCTCTAACAATGGAAGAGTTTGTGCATCCTTTGCCATCAATACGTTGCGAACGTGCGAAGCAAGTCCATTGATGAGGTGACCACCATCAAATCCTTTGTTGATAACATTGTTCAGAAAGAACCATAATGTCGCTTACCTTATTCTCAAGAGCAAGATTGATGATGTTGAAATAATTGTCTTCATCAAGCACATTGAGGTCTTCTATCACTTTTTGGTAGGTGATATTGCCTTGCGAGAAACTTGCAGCTTGATCGAAAGATGGAGAGTGCATCACGCATACCACCATCTGCTTTCTCTGCGATGATGTTGAGAGCTTGCTCCTCATATTGTATGTTCTCTTTCTCAGCAACAGCCTTTAAGTGGTTGATGATATTAGGAACTGTCATGCGTTCGAAGTCATAGATCTGGCAACGAGACAATATGGTTGGTAAGATCTTATGCTTTTCAGTGGTCGCAAGGATGAAGATTACGTGTGCAGGAGGTTCCTCCAAGGTCTTGAGAAACGCGTTAAAGGCAGCTGTTGATAACATGTGAACTTCATCAATGATAAACACTTTGTAGCGTCCAACCTGCGGTGGAATACGGGTCTGCTCCATAAGTGTTTTGATGTTCTCAACCGAGTTGTTACTTGCTGCATCAAGCTCAAATATGTTATAACTACGCCCTTCGGTGAATGCTTTACAGCTCTCACATTCGTTGCAGGCTTCGCCTTCTTTGGTGGGATGCTCGCAGTTGATAGCCTTAGCAAAGATACGTGCACAGGTCGTCTTACCCACTCCTCGCGGTCCACAAAAGAGATAGGCATGAGCCAATTTACCACTTTTTACAGCATTCTTCAGCGTGGTTGTCAATGCCTGTTGACCAACGACAGAATCGAAGGACATCGGTCGATACTTGCGCGCCGAGACGATATATTCATCCATAAGTCATATTTTCTAATTCGTAATGCAAAGGTAATAAAAAGTTGAGAAAAGACTATGTTAGACCCTGAGTTATTAAATTGTTAATTTGCTAAAAATCTGTTTGCTACATGCCAACATGTGCAATCTTTTCCTTACTTTTGCACAAAATTGAATTATAAGTGAGCAAGATTACTGGACATATACTTGGCTTTCTAAGTCGGTTCAAGTTTCATATTGTTATCCTCTTAGGCGTCCTCATCGTTGGAGTCTTGGATGAAAATAGCTTTATGAAGCGCATAGAATATGCCTACCAAATTGATGATTTGAAAGCAGAAATCCAAAAGTATGATAGGCAATACCAGCATGATACCCAACAACTAAAGGACTTAAAGCGTGACCCGAAAGCGATTGCTCGCATCGCAAGGGAGCGTTATTTCATGAAGGCGGATGATGAAGATATCTTCGTGCTAAGCGATGATGAACGACCTGATAATACCCAAAAGTATGAGACAACTGAGTAAACTTGAATCAATAATCTATCTTCTTGGTGGAATAACGATGGTTGCAGGTGCAGGGCTGTATGCTTTCTTCATTGCCCAAAGCATTGTATGTTGGGTAATGCTTGTCGGTGCGCTCGCTTTCGTCCTAATGCAGTCTCGCCAACGATATGAGGGTACTTCGCAGACTATTCGTCGCTTGCGTAAGATAATGACTATTGCTGGTTTGGGCTTTATCATTGCTGGACTCTTTATGGTGGAGGATTCTTATATGTTCCTTCGACCAGTATTCTCTAATACAGCTGAGGGTTACACTACTTACGTAAACATCTTTCATCACAACTGGGTGATACTCCTTTTAATCTCAGCAATCTTAGAGATGTACACGTCACATCGTATTAGTTATGAGCTAAAAAAGGAACTTAACGAGGCAAGTAACTAAAAAAGTCTAAAAGAGGAATAGATAGTTTTAATTTGAATAAAAATGTTTCTTGGCATCAATTATACATTGTACTTTTGTCAAAACGGAACCATTTAATGACCTATGAATAAAGTTCTTTACGCACTTTTAACGCTTATCACTTACACTTCTTGTGGAAGTTCTTTCAATATACAAGGCACTTCTAACGTCTCAAGTTTAGATGGTCGGAAGCTCTATCTCAAGGTAGATAAGGCGGACTCATTGGTTAATTTAGATTCATGTGACGTCGTTCATGGACAGTTCTCATTCCATGGTACGATTGATTCAGTTAGGGTTGCGCAGGTGTTTATGGATGATATTAACCTCCAATTCCCCGTTGTTATTGAAGGTGGAGATATAGTAGTTAAGTTGGACAACACCCAACAGCGCGTTAGTGGGACACCATTGAATGATAGGTTAAATGACTTCTGGACGAAGTTTACTCAACTACGAAATCAATACGGAGAGATTGATCATGAGGAGAGTGCGGCGATACTGAATGGACATGACGAAGCGGCTATCAACGCTCAACTTATTAAGAAAGCACTGGGCGTCTATGCGAAGAGTGATAAGCTATTCACTAAGTTTGTGACTGAAAACTTTGATAACGTGTTAGGTCCGTGGTGCTTTATGACACGCATATCATACGATACTACGCCTGATGCCTACCCTGTTTGGATGAATGATTATATGTATGCTAATGCTGTTAATCAACTGCCTTCTTGGGTCGAGTTCATCATGGCAAGGCCACAGACAACTTTAAGAACAATCCCGAGATAAAGTCTTTTTATGCTGAATTCTTACAGGCTCAGAAGGAAATGAATGGTATGGCTGAACCCGCAAATGCACCGATGAACGATGCGCCAGGTACTACGCCAAATGCTTCAATGGCTCCTCCTACACCAGCAGAGATGGCAGGTGACTCTATTCCAAAGTAATTATCACAATAGTTATAACGGCGTGTCACAATAGTGATAATGGAGTATCACAATAGTGATAACGAATGATTGCAGTTGTGGAGAGTGCTTTGAGCATTAGAGATAGATGGTTCGGAAGACCCAATAGAAGATTACTTTATTCTCAACGAAACCCCTAAAACATTTATAATTATATGCGGAGACTTATTCAAGGCGGTACTATCGTCAACGAAGGTCGAAGTTTTCTCGGCTCAATAATCATAGAGGATGATTGTATCAAAGATATTATTAAGGGTATCTAACAGCCCGTGGCACATTTGACGAGGTAGTCGATGCCACGGGATGTTTCGTCTTGCCGGGTGTTATTGACAGTCATGTCCACTTCCGTGAACCAGGGCTTACGGAGAAGGCAGACCTCGAGAGTGAGAGTAGGGCAGCAGCTTTCGGTGGTGTGACATCCTATTTTGATATGCCGAATACCAATCCCCAGACCACAACTATAGTGGCATTGGAAGATAAGTGGGCACGTGCTGCGAAGTCAAGTCACGTTAACTATAGTTTCTTCTTTGGTGCCACGAATACGAATAGTAAGTTATTTGGGCAATTAGACATCCACACTATTCCTGGAATAAAGCTCTTCATGGGGGCTTCAACGGGGAATATGCTGGTAGACCAACGTGATTCCTTAGAGGCAACCTTCCGTGTTGCAGCCTCTTTGGGGCTTCCTGTTATGACGCATTGTGAGGACTCTGGTATCATAAACCAGAATATGAAGGCAGCTAAAGAACGCTTTGGAGAAGACCCAGACATTACCCATCATTGGGAAATCCGCAGTGAGGAGGCTTGCTGGCAGTCGTCTTCCTTAGCTGTTGAACTTGCTAGGAAATACAAGACACAACTTCATATTGCACACGTTTCTACGGCTAAAGAACTTTCATTTGCAGGTCATCCAGAAGATGAGGGGCGCATAACTCTAGAAGCAGTGATTGCCCACATCATCTTTTCCAACGAAGATTATCTTACGAAAGGCGCACTAATCAAATGCAATCCATCCGTTAAGACCTCTACTGATCGTGCTGCTATTCAACAAGCACTCATGTCTGGTAGTATTACAACGATCGGTACAGACCATGCTCCCCACCTCCTTTCTCAAAAGCAAGGAGGCTGTGCCAAGGCAGCTTCGGGTATGCCCATGATTCAGTTCTCACTGGTTTCTATGTTGGAACTGGTGGATAATGGCGTTCTAACCATCGAACGACTGGTTGAGTTAATGGCGCATGCTCCAGCGCAACTGTTCGATATTGACAAACGAGGTTACCTACGAAAAGGCTACAAGGCAGATGTTACGATCGTTCAACCACATCAATTATGGACAGTAGACGAAGCGTGCATACAGAGTAAATGTAAGTGGAGTCCGATGATGGGACACATGTTTCAATGGAAGGTAATACACACTTTCTGCAATGGACACCACCTATTGAATAATGGCAAATTAGACACAACAACGAGAGGGGAGAGGCTCACCTTCCGTACTGCAAGATAGTAGAGAATATGAATGAAAGCAAGCTCGTTACTTTGTTTAGGTAAGATAGATGAGGAGCAACAACGTGACTATGCACATCAGCGAGTGCTTCCTGTGGAGAAAGTAAGAATCTTTTTAAGTGCCAATCTACTAAAGACATGATAGCAAGAATTGTTATATACCTTATCTTAATGATAGTCCTTTCGGATCTGTACATCGATATGCACTATTTCCGAAAGCGTTATCATGTGACTTGGTGGCAGCGTCTTCTATGGTGGATACCCTGCATTGGTATGGTTGTCTACACCTGTTTATTGGCTTCCATACGCAACTTTGCACCTGCAGACCTTACTTGGTTGAACACCTATCTCTTTCTCCTTGGAATGTTCGTAGTGCCCAAGACTGTTTTTGCAATTGCCTCGTTCTTTGGCTGGATAATGCGTAAGTATATCACACATACGCATCGCAACTGGGGACATTACATAGGAGTTCTATTGGGCGTAGGTGCTTTTGGTGTTTATGTCTATGGGCTTACAGCTGGCGTATCAGCAATAAAAGTGAACCACATCGACCTATCTTTTAAGAATCTACCCGCCTCCTTCGATGGCTATCGGATAGTACATGTATCTGATTTGCACCTCGGAACCTTTGAAGGATGGCGTGAGAAGATATTGAAGGCAGAGATGGATAGCATAGAAAAGCAGCATGCTAACCTTATTTGTTTTACTGGTGACATACAGAATATGCGCCCACAAGAAGTGGAGGCAATGCTATCGGTTATTCGTAAACCGATGTCGCATACTATCTCAGTGTTGGGTAATCATGACTATACAGAGTATATCGTAGGGAATAAGAAAGAGAAGATTGCACAAGAGATGAGGCTTGTCAAGGATGAAGAAAAGGGCTTGGGCTGGACGCTCTTGCGTAATCAACACACGATAATAAGGTCACCTAAGGGAGAGCAGATATATATATGCGGTACAGAGAACGATGGGAAACCACCGTTCCCCAACTATTCTGATTATCAGAAAGCGACCGCTGGGATTCCTAAAGGAGCATTTGTCATCATGTTGCAACATGACCCTTCTGCCTGGAAGCGCTCTATCTTGCCTAAAACGACAGCCCAATTAACGCTCTCTGGGCACACTCATGGCGGACAAATGCAGCTCTTTGGATGGCGACCAACAAGCCTCCGACAGCATGAAGACCATGGACTCTACAAGCAAAACGGGCGTTATCTCTATGTGACAGCGGGGCTTGGCGGACTCGTTCCTTTCCGTCTCAATATGCCAAACGAAGTAACGATAATAACGTTACATACGAAGTAATAACGAGTAACAAACAATAAAAGAAAGCAAAAAGAATTATCTTATGAGCAATACGACAGCACAACGACACCCAAAACACACTATTCATCACCCCTCCTTCTTGGCGTTGATGGGAACACTCCTGTACGATCTCTATACATTGTGCATAGTACTTCCTCTTTTCATACTTGCCTCTATTCTCACAGCCTTAATAACGACGATTGGCTGTCGATTAGGCAATGGGCATTTCTGGGGATACTATCCTGGGAAGTGGTGGTCATGGTTTACTATCCGCTTACTGCTCCTCCCTGTAAAGGTAGAAGGGCGTGAACACTTAGACTCCAAACAGAGTTATGTCTTTGTTAGTAACCATCAAGGAGCATTCGACATCTTCCTTATCTATGGCTTTCTTGGGCGCAACTTCAAATGGATGATGAAGAAGGCTATCCGCAAGATACCGCTCATTGGACTTGCATGTGAGCAGGCTCACCACATCTTTGTGGATAAGAGTGGGGCGAGCAAGATAAAGAAGACATACGATGAAGCACGTGAGACGCTACGCGAGGGGATGTCAGTAGTGGTGTTCCCAGAGGGTGCGCGCAGCTTTACTGGTCACATGGCTCACTTCCGTCGAGGAGCTTTTATGCTTGCTGATGAGTTGCAATTACCAGTCTGCCCGATAACTATTAATGGTTCATTTGACGTTATGCCACGTACAAAAAGATTGGAACTTCCCCTGTATGGAACAGGCTTCGTCTGACCATTCACGAGCCTATTCAACCCAAAGGAAAAGGTGTAGAGTTTGAGAAGCAAACCATGGTTGAGGCGTATAAAGCCGTGATGTCTGGACTGGATGATAAGTATCAAGGGTTTATTGAGAATCCCGATCAATAAGAAGTGAATAGTGGTTTTTATTCGATTATTTGCTTCATTCAGATAAATATACTACTTTTGCACAAAAACAAAACCTATGACAAGCGATAGTATAGTAATCATACCGACCTATAACGAAAAGGAGAATATAGAGAAGATCATACGTGCCGTCTTCAAGTTGGAGAAGTTCTTTCATATCTTAGTGATTGATGATGGAAGTCCTGATGGCACTGCCCAAATAGTTCATCGATTGATGAACAGCGAATGTTCTGATCGATTATTTATTATCGAACGAACTGGTAAACTGGGGCTTGGAACGGCGTATATTACAGGCTTTAAGTGGGCTTTGGAGCATGGTTATGACTATATCTTTTGAGATGGACGCCGACTTTAGTCACGATCCAAAACGACCTCCCTCGTCTTTATGCAGCGACGCATGATGAAGGCTATGATGTCGCTGTTGGCTCACGTTATGTTAGTGGGGTGAATGTTGTTAATTGGCCTATTGGACGCGTGTTGATGAGCTATTTCGCAAGTAAATACGTACAGATTGTGACGGGATTCCATGTTCATGACACTACAGCAGGCTTTTGTTTGCTATCGTAGAAAGGTATTGGAAACAATCCCATTAGATGAGATTAGGTTTAAAGGATATGCTTTCCAAATAGAGATGAAGTACACCTCTTACAAGATAGGCTTTAAGATTAAAGAGGTTCCAGTCATCTTTGTTAATCGTCGTGAAGGCGTTAGTAAGATGAGTGGTGGTATATTCTCTGAAGCCTTCTTCGGCGTTATGCGCCTCCGTTTCGATGGATGGTTTAAGAAGTACCCGAAGGCTTAATCGTGATAAGATAAGCCCCACGCAATCTCCCCAAAAGGGGGAGAAACACCTCGCAGAACACATGTTTGCAGGATAGGAGGGGACAGGTTGATGTGTAACGAAGTACTGCTTCGTTAGCAACGAACAAGATACTGCACACAAAGAGACGCTCTCTTGCATGAGAGGAGGGCGTTTTTGTATCAAGGAGAGGCTTTTGTTTGAAAGAGAGCCTCCTTATTTTCTATTAAAGTCTATCTATATTTCAGATGATGTCACGAAGAGGAATAGATGCCCCTCATCTGTCTGCCAAGAAGGCTCTCCCCAGTCCCCCTTCTCTGTATGAACAGGGGAAGTGAACAGTATCATTTATATATTAAGGTATGTCTAAATGAATCGAAATAATCACAGTTTTGAGTTTGGAATTATGTATTTTGAATTCAAACTATTGTTTCCTAACTAACCTCCATTAGCCACTCCACCCCTTAGGAGACTGATTATGGGGCAGAAGAGACTCAATAATGGTTCAGGTAATCTATTGTGAACATTTTATTGATACGTTTTTTGTCAGGAAGAGACACATATCCTTTGATAATTGTCCATTATACTACTAAAAAGTAGGTCATTAACATTTTTTTACAAGACAAGAGGTGTAATAAACCTGAAAAAGTATTAATTTCGTACCGTTAAAAACCCTAAATAGTGTTATTAAACCTATATAACTAAGCCTATGTACCTAAGACAGAAAAGGACTACGAGCTTGCTAGTTGCGGCATTGTTTAGTACTGGTTTACTACATGCCAATAGTGCAAATGGATCGAGTGTAGCCGTGGTGCAACAGCACGCTACATGTAAAGGAGTTGTTGTGGATACTAATGAGAGCCTGTTATTGGAGCCTCTGTTTCTATTGTAAGTAATGGTCAGAAGAAAGGAGGAATTACTGATCTTGATGGAAAGTTTGAGGTTGCTGGTGTAGCAGAAGGCTCTACCATCACTATTTCCTATGTGGGTTACAAGACCCAACAGGTGGTGTGGAATGGTAAAGATCTTTCCATTACTTTTGCAAGAAAGCAGTGAGATGCTTTGACAATGTGGTTGTTGTTGGCTATGGAACGCAGAAGAAAGTAAACCTTACTGGTGCTGTTTCGGTAGTTAACTCGAAGCAACTTGAGTCGCGCCCAGTGACGAGTGTAGCTCAAGCCTTGCAGGGAGAAGTACCTGGATTGAACTTTAGTGTTGGTAATTCGGGTGGTTCTCTTGATGGAAGAATGAGCATGAACATCCGTGGTATTGGTACCATCGGTGCTGGTTCTAACGCCTCTCCTCTCGTATTGATTGATGGTTCGGAAGGTGACTTGTATTCTATTTCTCCCTAACGACATTGAGAGTATCTCTGTTTTGAAAGATGCCTCTTCAAGTGCAATCTATGGTTCACGTGCAGCCTTCGGTGTGATCCTCGTGACTACAAAGAGTGGTAAGGATTCTCGTATGAGTGTATCTTATAATGGTAATGTGCGCTTCTCTACAGCTACACAAATCCCAGAGATGCCTAACTCATACGACTTTGCTCGCTATTGGAATGACGCTGCTGCAAATAGTGGTGGTGGAGATCCTCCTTTCAAGCAGGATATGCTTGAGAAGATCAAGAATCATATCAATGGAACCCCAAAACCAGGTGATGAGGCAACAACCACATGGAAAGGTACTGCTGCTAATGAGCCTTGGGGAATGTACACCAGTTCGTGGGATAATACCGACTGGTTCAAAGAGATGTATAAGACTGGGGTACCTTCTACGGAGCATAATGTTGCTGTTAGTGGTGGTGGAAATAAGGTGAACTATTATCTAAGTGGGTCTGTCCTCAGTCAGCGCGGATTGATTCGTCATGGTAAAGATAAGCTCACCCGCTATAATTTCTCTAGTAAGATTACAGCCCACCCTAAAGGACTGGTTCACCATTACTTATAATAGTAAATGGATACGCGAAGACTTTTAGTCGCCCTTCTTACATGACTGGTCTCTTCTTCCATAATATTGCCCGTCGTTGGCCGACTAACCCTGTTTACGATCCACACGGACACTATGTACATGGTAACGAGATTCTGCAGATGGAGAATGGTGGTATTGATAATACACAGAAAGATAAGCTCTATCAACAGCTGGCACTCGAATTCCGCCCTCTTAAAGGATGGAAGATTCGGTTGGAAGGTAATCACAATACGGTGGACTACCACAACCACTGGGAGGTATTGCCAATCTACTACTATGACCCAGATGAGCATCCTGTAGCAGCAGCATGGAGCGGTGACTACGCTGCAGGTAAGTCTAATGTAGGTGAGTCAATGTATAAGAACAACTATTATAATGGTCGTTTCTTCACAGAGTACGCATTTACTTTGAACGATAAACACGACTTTAAGTTCTTGGCAGGTTTGGATATGGAGTCTAACCGTTACACCTATCTTGGTGTGTCACGTGCCGACTTGATTACCCCTTCAGTACCTACATTGAACAATGCAACTAACAAGGATGTCAAGCCCAGCTTCTCTGATACTCAATGGGCAACTATGGGCGTCTTCGGTCGTATCAATTATGCTTATGACTCTCGTTACTTAGCTGAATTCTCTATCCGTCGTGATGGTTCTTCACGCTTCATAGGCGATAAGACATGGGGACATTCCATCTTTTTCACTTGATGGAACATTGCTAACGAGCGATTCTTTAGACCTCTTGCAAGTAAGATCAGCACTTTGAAGCTTTACGTTTCTCATACGGTGCTTTTGGGTAACACCAATATTAAGGAACTCTCATCCTTGGTTCTTGGGACAGCCTGCATCAGCAGCTTCTTCTGCTTGGTTGATTAATGGTGAGCGTGTGAATACATCTAATGTTCCAGGTCTGGTATCACCTAACTTGACATGGGAGAGCGTTCGTTCATGGAACATCGGTCTTGACTTTGCAGCCTTCAATAATAAGTTGCAAGGTAACTTCGATTACTTTGTTCGTACAACAAAGGATATGGTTGGTCCTGCTCCTGTACGTCCTTCTATCTTAGGTGCAACGCTTCCTAAAGAGAATAACAGTGATATGCGTTCTAACGGTTGGGACTTAGAATTAAAATGGCGTGACCGCATTGGACAGGTAAGTTATGGTATTAAACTTGTCCTCTCAGACGATTATCAGACCATTACTCGCTACTACAATCCTAACTGCTTACTGACACAATGGTGCGAAGGAAAGCGCATGGGTGATATCTACGGATATGAAGTAGAAGGTATTGCACAGACCGATCAGCAGATGACCGAGTGGCTGGCTAATAACAAACCATCATGGGGTTCGGACTGGGCTGCTGGTGATGTGATGTACAAAGACCTAAATGGTGATAAGAAGGTGAACTCTGGTAAGGGCACATACGATGATATGGGTGACTTGAGAAAGATTGGTAACTCTCTTCCACGTTATCGTTATGGTATCACGTTGGATGCTGCTTGGAAGGGCTTCGACTTCCTCATCTTCATGCAAGGTGTTGGTAAGCGCGACTTCTGGGATTCTTCACCTTATAGTGTTGGAGCCAATGTGGGTCTGTGGCAGAGTGCTGCTTTCAAGGATCACCTGAACTATTGGCGTCCTGCAACAGATACTAACTTCGGTCCTAATCCTAATGGTTTCTATCCTCGTCCATTGTTTGCTAAGGGTTCAAAGAACTTCAAACAAGTGATCGTTACCTACAGAATGCGGCATACATGAGAATCAAGAACATTCAAATCGGTTATTCTCTTCCAACTGCGTTAGCCAACAAGATTGGTGCAAGTCGCGTTCGCTTCTACTTCTGCAGAGAATCTTGTAACCTTCACAAAGATGAATAAGATCTTTGACCCAGAGGCAACGGGTGGCGATTGAGACTCTGGTAAGCTTTCTACCCACTACAGAGAACAATATCATTTGGTTTTAAACCTCAACTTTTAATTCATAGTTTTATGAAACAGACAATATATAACATCTTGAAGGAGGATTACCCTGTTCTATGCCTCGGCATGGCGTTAACTTCGTGTGACAGTTTTCTTGACAGACCACCACTCGATACTATTTCTCCTGATAAATATTATACCACTGCAGATCAGTTAGGTACATTCCCAATCAACTATTATACGTCTATCTTCCGTAATAACAGTGGATGGTGGGCAGGTGTTGCAACCTTTGATAATGGTACAGATAACCAAGCGCAAAGAAATGGTAACGGTGCTATGTTCTTACAAGATCAGTGGAAAGTACCAACGTCAGGGGAGCTTTACGTATACAATTCGTAATGTTGATAAGTTCATTGATGAGAACGAAAAGAAGATAGCAGACGGTAAGGTGTCCGGTTCTAAAGAGCTGATTAATCAATATATGGGTGAAGCCTACTTCATCAGAGCAATGCTTTATTACTCTAAGTTGAAGGCGTATGGCGACTATCCTATTATGTTGCATGAGCTCAATATAGACAATGATCTCGTTGAAGCCAGCAAGCGTATGCCACGTAACTTAGTAGCCCGTCAGATCTTGTCTGATATGGATGAGGCTATCAAGCGATTACAGGTTAATTTTGCAAAATAAGGTGCGTATCACTAAGAATGCAGCCTTAGCAATGAAGTCAACGATGGCTCTTTTACGAGGCTACCTTTGAGAAGTATCACAGAGGAACAGGGCGTGTTCCGGGCGATGCTAACTGGTACCAGGAAAAGGATAAGCCATGGAATAAGGACTTCACAATTAACCAAGATGCAGAGGTTAACTACTTCCTTGATCAGGCTATAGATGCTGCTAAGAAGGTTTGTGACGCTGTGCCATTGTCAACACAGAACAGTCACGTTATGGATCCAAGTACTATCGGTAAGTATAACGGCTGGAACCCATATTACGATATGTTTGCTAGCCCTGACTTGTCAAAGTATCCTGAGGTTCTGTTGTGGCGTCAGTTCAATTCAACCTTGACACCATCTGTTGCCCACCTCACCTCTAACAAACTTCGTGGTGGTTCGGCTACTGGTTGGACACGTGGTTTAGTTGAGTCGTTCCTTATGAAGAATGGTTTACCAATCTATGCAAGTGGCTCTGGTTATCATGGTGATGCTACGATTGATCAGGCAAAGACCGACCGTGACGAGCGTCTACAGCTCTTCCTCTTTGGTGAGTCAAATGTGTTGGCTATTGACCAGCCTAGCCTTGACCTCGCTAATAAGAAGTTGCCTGCAGGTGCTACTCCGCTTACTAAGATTCCTTATGAGATGGGTGTTATCATCACGACAGATATTGAGACAAAGGACATCACGGGTTATCGTCAGCGTAAGTTCTATAACTATGACCCAGCGATGCAGTTAGGTCAGACGTTCTCTGATATTGATGGTCAGATTCTCATTCGTGTAGAAGAGGCAATGCTCAACTATATCGAGGCTTCTTACCTCCGTACTGGAAACTTAGATGCCACCGCTACCCAGTATTGGACAGCATTGCGTGCACGTGCCGAATTACCGCTCCTATCTCTACAACAATCAATGCCACAAATATGTCAATAGAGGCTGATGTGAACAGACCATCTTATGACTGGGCTGCTTTCTCGGCTGGTCATCCTGTTGATGCAACTGTTTATTCCATCCGTCGTGAGCGTCGCAGCGAGTTCGCAGGGAGAGGGTATGCGTGAGGACGATTTGATACGTTGGGCATCATTAGATCAGGTGAAGAACTATCAGATTGAGGGTGTGAACTTCGGACACAGATGTATCAGAGTCCTAAGTTTATCGGTAAAGACGGCAACAGCCTTATACTCGCTGATGGTAGTGCTAAGGCTAATATCTCAGCAAAGGCACTATCAATCTATCTCCGTCCTTACCAGATTCAAAAGACGAATAACAACCTTTATAATGGCTACACCTTCTATCAGGCACACTATCTTGCTCCATTCTCTATCAAGAGATGAAGCTCTGTTCACCTGATGGAAACGTGGAGAACTCTAATCTCTATCAGAACATCTACTGGCCACTTGAGCCTAATGGTGATGCTTTGAAATAACCAGTTATCGGACAGTTAGTCTCTATATTATACGAGGTATCCGCTAATATTCTTCACAGGTAGTAATAATCAAGGCTGAATCTCTTACTTGGGGTTCAGCCTTTTTACTTCCTGTTACTTCGTTCCCAATCTGTATATGTGATGCTTGAAATGATACATATATGTCATTTCTATCAATCCTATGTGCTACTTTTTCAGTGCCTGATAATTGCCGTTTTAAATAAGAGAAAGCGGAAGTTCCGATAGATAATGGAACTTCCGCTTTTGTGTTGTGACCCGTTGGGATTCAAAACCCAAGACCTTCAGAACCGGAATCTGACGCTCTATTCAGCTAAGCTACGGAGCCTAATAGTGCTGCAAAGGTACGGTAAAGTTTAGATAATTCCAAATGAAGCTGGAGCCTACATAGATGGATTTAGATTTTTTTATAGGTTTATGAATGAGCTTTCGTCATGTAAAAGCTTTTATCATAAACCTATCCCTAAATGAGCTTTCTTCTCATCCTTTAGCAGCCACTAATCATATTAATCAATAAATCGCTTCGTAAGATCTTTGTATTCGTCTATCCTGCGATCGCGCAAGAATGGCCACCAACGACGCACCTGTTCACTGTGGTCTAAGTCGATGTTAAGGATGACACTCTCCTCTTCGTTATTGCTCGCACGATAGAGTAGTTCGCCCTGTGAACCAGCCACGAAGCTACTGCCCCAGAACTGAATACCACCCGTCTGCTGGCTTGGATCTGCCTCATGTCCTACTCGGTTGACGGCAACGACAGATAATCCATTGGCTACAGCATGCCCTCGCATTACCGTTGTCCACGCCTCGCGCTGTCGCTGTTGTTCCTCTTCTGTATCACTACTTTCATATCCGATAGCAGTGGGATAGATGAGGAGTTCTGCTCCTTGTAACGCCATTAAGCGGGCAGCCTCGGGGTACCATTGATCCCAGCATACCAATACTCCCAAGCGTCCCACACTCGTGTCGATAGGGTGGAAGCCGAGATCTCCAGGTGTGAAATAGAACTTTTCGTAGTAAGCAGGGTCGTCCGGAATGTGCATCTTACGGTATTTACCAGCTATGGTTCCGTCTTTCTCAATGACGACAGCCGTGTTGTGATATAGTCCGGCAGCCCGTTTCTCAAAGAGGGAAGTAACGATTACAATGCCTAAATCGCGTGCCAACTCACCATAGAAGCCCGTTGAAGGACCGGGGATGGTCTCGGCAAGATCGAAGTTGTTTACGTCCTCCGTCTGACAGAAGTACAGTGAGTTGTGCAACTCTTGCAGTACAACCAGTTCGGCACCCCTTTGTGCGAGGTCAGTGATACGTTCTGCCAGTCGCTCTATGTTGTTTTTCATATCCGCAACATTATGTTGTTGCACGATACCAATCTTTAGTTCTCTCATCTATTAATATGTTTTTCCAACTTGTCCGAAGCGTGAAATAGCTTGCTTCGGGGCGGTTGGAGTTGTTTTAAAGTTAATATTATGCAGTGGGATAAATACTTTCTCAATGTCTTTTCTCTTCTGTTAAAGAGCAGGGGAAAGCGGTAGTTGCATAGTTAAACAGTGTATTGAACCATGCTGTCGGATGATAGTTCTGCTGTCAATACCTATTATCTCCCTGTCTGGGAACGCCCTTTGTATCTGCTCTATAGCCTCTCTGTCCTTCTGCGGTTGGTTATATGTGGGCACGAGTACAGCCCCGTTGATGATAAGGAAGTTCGCATGAGTGGCAGGGAGTCGCTCGCCATCATCATAGATAGCATTGGGCATGGGCAGAGGGAGTAGGTGATAAGGCTTCCCCTCTGGAGTCTTTAAGCCCTGTAACTGCTCCTCCAAATGATGGAAGTCAGTATAGTGCTCGTCTTGTGGATCGTCACACCTTATATATAATAAGGTGTCATTTGGTGCAATACGAACGATAGTATCAATGTGTCCATCAGTATCATCTCCTGCCAATTTACCATGATCCAACCATACTACATGTTCAATGTTAGGGAAGAACGAACGCAACTTCTCGTCTATATCCTCCTTACTTAATGGCTGGTTGCGATGGGGAGCCATGAGACAACCAGTCGTTGTGAAGAGGGTGTGCTTACCGTCACTTTCAATCGAACCTCCCTCTATAAACGAAAGTCCTTGTGAGGTTCAAGTGTACCTTCGAAAAGCCCTGCCTCATAAACTTGCTGGTTGATTCTATTATCCTTATCAGCGGCAAACTTCTCCCCCAACCATTGAAACAGAAGTCGAGTAGGGTGTTGGTTTGCCCCTTTCCATTCGATTCCTTGTTAGGAACAAGTGTGATAGGAGCGACATCACGAGCCCATGTGTCATTGTTGTCGCAAGCGAAGAGAGTTACTTGATTCATTTGCTCTTTTTGTGAGATGTTCAGCCAGTAAACGGCGCACTAAATCCGTGTCTCTTGCAGTAATAAGCAATTCTTCGTGTCGAGTGATCGCATCAGCCATTTGGAGATAAACCTCTGTTATCTCCTTTAAATAAGGTCGCCAATCGGTGTCCTCGTGTGGCCATATTAGCATGATAGCCCTTTGTGGCTCCCATTCCGCAGGCAATCTGAAACCGTGGAGTTTGTTTGTGTTCATGTTGCAAAGGTAAGAAAAGAAAACGTGATAGGCGTTCTTGCAGGTGTATTTTTTACTTGTCTATGACGGACACCATGGGTTAGGTGCGGTGTAGAATATGCTTGATTTATATCAATAGAGAGCTTGATGTAAGTCAATCATGGCGTTTGATATGTATCAAGAGGTTTGATAGGCGTCAATTAAAACCTGTTTTTTGCGGTTAAATGAGCCTATTCTTTGTGTGTGAGCTAAACAGCACTAACTTTGCAACCACGAACAAGACATAAGAGATGTCTCTTCAAGGTAATAAGATTACCATTAAGAAGGCTTCAATCTCAGTAGGTAAACACAAGGTAAAAGATTGTTTAACAGGTAAAAAGAAAGGAAACACGTTATGAAAAAGAGTATTAAGAAATCATCCATGGCGCGAAGTTCCTCCATTACATGATTAATGTTATCAGTGAGTATAACGAGGGACGCGCTACTTGTCTGGCATAATGCCAGCTCTAATTGATAAGAGTTTTGTAGCTACAAAAGAATAAAGAAAATTTGAGAGAGAATTATAGAAGAGTCGAACTGAGGGTCTGTTAAGGATCTCGGTTCGATTTTTTGTTGCCTTAAAGTTATCTTTTTACCTATTGTAGATCTACTTCCTTTGTAGCAAAAACATGTTCATTTGAATAATAGAGTATTGTTAGTAATACCTGAAAAAGAGGCTTGCCTAACTAAGAAAATAGACTAAAAAAATAAGAGGTGAACAGCTTAAAGTCAATGTAAAAATAATCTATTTTTTTCGGTGTAAAAAAAGCATTTGGAGTATTATAGATAAAGGGTTAGCTCTATAATAGAAGCGTATCGGAAAGATAATAGAAAAAGCGTGTTAAGATGGTAAGATGATATCATCTGTTTTTCCTTTTTATTAGGATTTTTAATATATTACTGATGGTTTGTTGATATAAAAAAAGTATCTTTGCAGCGATATTTATTTGCATAGATGAAACGAATTAAAATAACTTCTCTGATTGTTTTTGCTGGTCTCGTCGCATGTACTTCATGTGAGGATGTGAAGCGTCCAGCACCGAAACGAGAGGCAATCAATGTCACTCCCCCGTCAAGAGAGAACGAGGCTATCAGTCAACTGACGGCTTCGATAGACGAAATATCGGATAATTTGGATCTTATCTCATCGCAAGAGGCAATGCTATGTAAGACCACTGAACATGCGAATAAGAAGTCTAAAATCATCCAGCAGATTAAGGGTCTCGGTACGTTGTTGGCAGAGAAACAGAAGCAAATAGATAAGTTGTTGAGTGAAAAGAATAAGCAGACTGAAGTCTCATCAGATAAGAGTGGCACTATAGAAAAGCTCTATAAAATGATAGAGTTCCTCGCTTCTCAGTTGAAGGAAAAGGGTGCTCGTATGGCTGAATTAGAGGCTGTTGCCAATAGAAAGGACGTCAGTGTCGATCAGTTGAAGTATATCGTCCTGAATCAATCTAACAGTGTTGATGCTTTGCGCTACAAGTTTGATATGTCTGTAGCAGAGGACAATAAGCCGAGAGTAAAGGCGGTGAAGCATGAGGAACAACCGAAAGAAGTTTTTTATATCATAGCTGATAAGCAGACACTGAAGGATAAGGGATTATTGAAGACGACGCTTTTTCTCTAAGAAGATAAATAACAATAATATCACAGAAGAGAATTTCGTCAAGGGTAATCGGAACGAGTTAACAACATTGACGATTAAGTCGACATCTCCTAAGATATTGTCTCCAAATCCAGAGTCAAGTTATAGATTGACAACGAATGAAGATGGTACAACAACGCTTACCATTACTAATGTGGATAAGTTCTGGAATGTATCTCGTTACTTGATCATACAGGAGTAAGATCCCAGAAGATTGTTTGGCGGATGACTGAAGGATAAGGAGCTCCACTCGTGTAAAGGTCTAAAATAACGAAAGGTAAGAGTTGCGAATGTGGAATAAAATTGTTACCTTTGCAGTCTAAAACTTATGCGTAGCGTGAAAATAAAGGAAGTTATTGATGCCCTTGAACGGTTCGCGCCTTTGCCCTTGCAGGCGAGTTATGATAATGCTGGTCTGCAAGTTGGATTGACGGAGGCGGAAGTATCAGGGGCTTTGTTGTGTCTTGATGTGACAGAGAAAGTGGTGGATGAAGCCATACAACGTGGTTGTAACATGATAGTTGCACATCATCCACTCATCTTCCGTAAGCTCTCTCAAGTATCAGATACCGATTATGTGCAACGCACAGTGATAAAGGCTATTAAGAACGACATCGTTATTGTGGCTATGCACACTAATCTTGATTCGGCAGAGAATGGCGTTAACTTCAAGATAGCAGAGAAGCTTGGATTAAAGAATGCACGTTTCTTCGGTCAGAGTAAACAGGTTGTTAGTCCACAAACGGGCGATATGGTGACGGGAGGTGATGGTGTTATTGGCGAGTTTGATGAGTCCTTAGCAGCAGACGATTTGGTTATCTTACTGAAAAAGAAGTTTGATGTAGAGTGCGTTCAAGCAAATGAATTGCTTCGCAGAGAGATTCGCAGTGTTGCTGTTTGTGGTGGTTCCGGCTCGTTCCTGTTGCCTGATGCAATCGCTGCAGGTGCTGATGCCTTCGTAACGGGTGAGATGGGTTACCATGAGTTCTTCGGTCACGAGCAAGAGATACAGTTATGTGTTATTGGTCATTATCAGAGTGAGCAATATACAACGGAGGTATTACGTGACGTGATAGAACGTGATTGCCCAGGTGTTAAGTGCTGTATTTCAGAGATAAATACGAATCCTATTATCTATTTCTAATAGGTTGGGATGATTCTACCACAGGGTTGGTAAATCGTAAGAACGGATATTGATGAATAGTATTGAATTATAATTAAGATAAGAACTATGGCAAAGAAAGATCCAAAAGAGTTACCAGTAGAGGAGAAGCTAAAGAATCTTTTCCAGTTACAGACGACCCTTTCTGCTATTGACGAGAAGCGTGCTTTGCGTGGAGAGTTACCACTGGAAGTACGTGACTTGGAGGATGGTTTGGAAGGTTTGCGTACTCGTATTGAGAAGATAGAGCTGGATATTAAGGACTTCCAGAGTGCTATCACTCAGAAGAAAGGCGATATTGTTGAGGCTCAAGCAAGTTTGGAACGTTACAACAAGCAATTGGATACTGTCGCTAACAACCGTGAGTATGATACGTTGACAAAGGAGATAGAGTTCCAAACATTAGAGATTGAGCTTTGTAATAAGAAGATAAAAGAAGCTCAATATAAGGTTGAAGAGAAGCAAAGAGACCTTGAGGAAACCCGTTTGCTATTGGAGGATCGACAGCATGCACTCGAAGAGAAGCGTAGTGAACTGGATGAGATTATGCAGGAGACTCGCGAAGAGGAAGGCTTGTTGAAAGAGAAAGCTGCAGAGTTAGAGACGCGAATAGAACCGGGTTTGTTGCGTAGTTTCAAGCGTATCCGTCGCGGAGCTCGCAATGGATTGGGCATTGTTTACGTACAACGTGATGCTTGTGGCGGTTGCTTTAATAAGATTCCACCACAGCGTCAGTTAGATGTAAAGATGCATAAGAAGATAATTGTCTGCGAGTATTGCGGTCGAATTCTTATTGATCCAGAGTTGGCAGGTGTGAAGGTAGAAAAGCCTGTTGAAGAAGCCAAAGAAGCGTAGAACAACTCGTAAGAAGAAGGAGGAAGAGGGCGAGTAAGCCTTGCTTGGATTTGACTTCTTACTGAAGGAGTAGTAAAGAATATCCCTCATCTATACACAAGTACGTGTTAGATGAGGGAATTTTTAGTTGATTCAAATACTTTCTATCAATTTATTTGTTACTTTAACGTTATTTTTTATATCTTTGCCATAGACTTAAGTCAATTTAATTGAACGTTAAGTAGCACATGGAATGAGAGTTGCCTTTTAGGTTCTCCCCAACTTGAGTACTGTGTGAAAAGTAAAACTTATAAGCTAATTCAGCCATGGGAGACTGGCTTAAAATGTACTATTATGGAAGAATTAAACCATCAAAACCAAACAATTATTTGCCTTTAGCAATTTTCTCTACTCTTTGCTGTTGTTTGCCACTTGGCATTTATGCAATCATCCGTTCAATGAAAGTGAACGATTACTACATGATGAAGCAATACGATTCAGCAGAGGCTGCTTCTGCAGATGCTAAGAAGTGGAGTATTATCGGTATAGTTGCTGGTCTAATATTTCAGATCATTTACCTTGCTTTCTTTGGTGGTCTGGGGTATTTAAGCACATTATCACACTAAAAATTGAGATCTAAGAAGAAAGTTATAGGGCTCTTCTTTTTAGGAACAGCCTTATTAGTAATATATTATTTATACAATCCTGTTACCTCTTTCTGGGCTCCGAAATGTCCATTTAAGGTGGTAACAGGATTGCAATGTCCTGGTTGTGGATTACAACGGGCATTGCATGCTTTATTGCAAGGAAGGGTTCTTGAAGCAATTCATTACAATTATTTCTTGTTATTCGGAGCCCCTTATTTGTCCTTATTTGGGGTTCGGGCATTACTTCCTGCAGGTAATTTTAAACGAAAACTGGCGAGTGTAATAGAGGATAGAAGACTTATCTTATTGTATGTCGTTCTATTCTTTGTTTGGCTTTGTTGTGAGGAATATCTTGCATATTTGATATTTCTTCTGTTGCTGTTATTGGATACAGAAGAATGAATGGAATATTTAACTTTAAAGATAAAGATAATGGAACAAGAGAAAGTGAATCAGCTATTGATGATGATGGGGTCGAAGATTCCATCTGAAAGTTTACATAGTGTTCGTGAGAAATTGCTTGATTCTGATATGAATGAATCTGACGTTCTTCGTTCTCATAAATAGCATGAAAGACCCGACAATATCTATTATCTTGTCGATACTTGTTGGTGCATTAGGTGTTGATAGATTCTATATTGGTGATATAGGACTAGGAGTTGGCAAGCTATTGACAGGTGGTGGATGTTACATTTGGGCACTTGTTGACATCTTCTTAATAATGGATGCAACAAGACAAAAGAACTTAGAATTGCTTTTGACACACCTTCGTTAATTACGATATAGTGTAACATTGTTACACGTTCTCGGTAGTTATTATAAGAGGAAGCCCTTATCTACGTGGTTTATAGAACATCAAATAGATAAGGGTCTTGCGTTTATACCTTTTTATAAGACGTCTATTGCCTCAATTTTTACGTCTTTTATTGGTTGATCATTACGGTCAGTATCACAGTTCTGGATACGTTCTACGATGTCTATTCCTTCCTCAACTTCACCAAAGACAGTGTATTGGTTGTCAAGGAAAGGAGTTCCACCGATTGTGGTATAGGCTTCAGTTTGCTCTGGTGTGAAGGTAGGTTTACCTTGCTGTTTGCATCTTTGTTTGGGTCTCTTCGATTAACTTGTCTTGTAAAGTCTGTAAACCTGCACGATCACGATTGCGCCTTAGATTCATGATTTCTTCGTGGTGTTCTTTTGCTAACTGATTGAAGATTTCTTGCTCTTGCTGCATTTCCATTTGTCGTTCCATCTGCTTTAGTTCTGCTGGCTTATAGGTCTTACCCCATACAATATAGAACTGGCTACCACTGCTGGCACGCTCTGGATTCACTTCATCACCCGTGCGAGCAGCACTTAAAGCCCCACGCTTGTGGAAGAGTTGTGGGTAAACAAACTCTGCAGGGATGGTATAATCTGGTCCACCAGTACCTAACACCTTTCCTTTCGGCGCATTCTTGCTGTCTGGGTCACCACCTTGTATCATGAAGTCTTTGATAACACGATGGAAAAGAGTACCATTGTAGTAACCCTCCTTAGCTAATTTCAAGAAGTTATCACGATGTTTTGGAGTCTCATCATAAAGGCGAATAACGATGTCGCCTTCGCTTGTTTTATTTTAAGTTTTTGTTGCCATAACCTTTTTAATGTATTGTAATGATTGATAAATCAGGCTATATGAGTGTTTGATGATAATCTTTTCTACAAGAACCAACCAAGTCAGAAAGAGATGCTTATAATCCTCTGGCTTTTAAAGATACGCTCTTTAGCATCGTTAATGTCTTGGAATTTCTTCTCTGCTGCTTTACGGATATCCTCTCCAAGGGTTGCAACTCGATCTGGATGATGCTTTAAAGCCATCTTGCGGTAGGCTGCTTTTACTTCGTCATCAGTGGCAGTAGGGGATATACCCAACACCTTGTAAGCGTCTTCTATATTACTATCTGCTCTTGCACCACTCTCCATGTTAAGCATTGAGTCAACGTCTTTTGCGGTTAGTCCTAAGTGGCGTGCAACCTCCTTTAAAGCCTTTATCTCTTCTGGACTTACATATCCATCTACTTTCGCAATGATAACAAGGTAATTGAGTAATTGTAGTCGTTGACTAACGTCCATATAGTGTTTTATCTCTGTACAACTTTGATGGATGGTCTTTCGGAACTCCTGTTCCCCTTGTTGCTTTTGTACTTCAAAGAGCTTTAAGAGTATTTCTTGTCCTTGATTTACTGCTTGCTCTCCGAAGTTCTGACGTAGGAACTGACGCACAAACTCCATCTCTGAATGCATTATTTTGCCATCAGCTTTGATGATATAAGATGATAATACAAGCATAGAAAATAGGAAAGAATTGCGCTGTTCCTCATAGGTTTGTGCATTAGAGTACCGTTCTGCCACCCATACTGATATTGTTGATAGCCATTCCCCTGCGAGTAATGATCCTGATTATTAGCGTTATAATTATTGGAATCAGCCCTTGAGTCCATCACTTCATCAATGATGCTACCAAGACAAAAGCCCGCTAATGTTCCAAGAATACCACTTCCCAACATTGTTCCTAAGGTTCCGCCAATCCAGCTACCAAACCATTTCATATTTCCCATATTGCTCTGTTTTGATGTTTCCTGTTCTTATTTGTATTGTTCTTTATATGGTATATTGATTCACAAAGATGATGCCAAGTTTGGCAAAGCTCGTCTTTTGCTCTTGTGTTTAGTGTCAATTATGATGTATATCATGGAATAGGTATGGAGTAATGTAAAGTATTTTTGCGTGATAAAAGATACTTTTCGAGAGTTATATATGTTAAATATTTTCGTAATTAGGAATAGTTTCTAAGAACTTATATGTTTGCTTCTCGTAATCCATCTTACAGATGTATGTAGTCATACCATTCGATACAATGAGGTAATCAACATGGAGTAGGAGGTTATAGACTGTGATCTGGTCAAACACTTTCTGCGTCAGTGTGATGTTAGGTGCTTTGTATTCTATGATTATGCGAGGGTGTAGTTGGTTATCATACAACACACTATCAGCCCTCATCCTTTTCTCTCAATCTGCAAAGGAACCTCATTTGCAAGTAGTGATGCTGGGTAATTCTTATGTTCGATCAAGTAGTGTATGAAATGCTGGCGCACCCATTCTTCTGGTGTGAGTGCTACGTATTTTCTACGGAGAATGTCGAAAATCTGCTTCCGACCGCCTGTCTCTTTCACTCTAATTTGATAAGGAGGAAGATTCAATTGTACCATGTTTGATAGAGCCTATATATAATAAGGTGTAAGGGTGGGGTGAAAGTCAAATGAAAATTTTGTTTTCTATCTCTTTTCTATTAACTTTGCATGAAATGATTGAGCCATGATAATGGTGGAGTTAATTCTTAATTCCCTACAGAAATAGGTAACTTCAGACATGGTAACAATCTATTCTTAATGCAAAGTTAATAAAAAGTAAATGCCAGCAAAAGCAAGGAGTAACATTTCAGACTATCATGCAGGATCTGAAGAATAGGAACTTTGCTCCCTTCTATCTGTTGATGGGGGACAGGTCTTATTACATAGATTCTATATCCGACTATATCGCTTCGCACGTTCTTTCACCAGAAGAGTGTGATTTTAATCAAACCATTTGTTTTGGTTCAGATGTGACTGCTGTACAAGTCGCTGATATGGCTAGACGCTATCCTATGATGGCCGAGTATCAGGTGATTATTGTGAAAGAAGCACAGAATATCCGCTCTTTAGAAGCATTAGAAAAGTATCTTAAAAATCCCGTAAAATCGACTATTCTTGTTTGGTGTCATAAGAATGGGAAAATAGATGCACGCAAGAAAGTCCTTGGGGTGGCTCAATCTGTGGGCGTAGTGTTCGAGAGTAAGAAGTTGCGCGATTACCAATTACCAGATTTCATCCAGAACTATTTAAAGCCAAAGAAAATTTCAATCGATCCTAAATCATGCCAGATGATAGCCGACTATATCGGTGCAGACTTGAGTCGTATAGTATCGGAACTTGATAAGATACTTATCTACCTTCCTGAAGACGATCGACGTATTACACCAGAGGTAGTGGAGAAGGAGGTTGGAGTTAGTAAGGACTTCAATGCTTTCGAACTAAGGAATGCCATCGTATCTAAGGATGTTTTTAAGGCAAATCAGATAATCAAATATTTTTGACAATAATCCTAAAGCAGGTTCTCTTTACTCTTTTCTCCCTTTACTCTTTTCGTTCTTTCAAAACTTAATGATCGTACATTATACTCCAAATAAGAGTTCCGAACAAGACATAGCTAGGGCTTTAGATTTGAAATCTGCATGGGGTTCGAAAGACTTTATTACTGGTTTGAGGAACTATTCAGCACGTAAAACGATGGAGATTATTTCCAAGATCCGGGAAGTAGATGGTAAGAGTAAAGGCTTGGATAATCCTAATACAGGTGCAGGAGAACTGATGAAAGAGCTAATTTTCTTCATTTTACATTAAAAAGGAGGGGTTTTTGATGGTATTGAGCTTCAAAAATTCCCTTTTTCGTGTCCCAATCCCTCTATTTTGAGCTAGAATGAGTACCCTAAAAAGGGTACTTTTTTTGTGTTACTCCCTGATTAATAGGGTACTTAACGTTATTTACTCTCTTTATTTCTGGCGTATTTTTCGTTTGTCTTATACCTTGTTTATGAATACTCCAATTACGCTAAAATTAAGCGAAAATACAAAAGGAAGATTTATAATTCACATTTGTTTTGAAATTAAAAATGTAAATCAATGCGTTTAATAATACATATTGTTTATATTTTGATTTACATATTAGTATATAAATAAAAAGAGATAAAAACTGCACAATGATATGTAAATGTAAATAATAAAACACAAATATTTAGTTTTTCAAAATCATAATGAATAGATATACGTATTATATATATGCTATATAACTATTTGTACACCAGAGTAATACATATAATTATTATCTTTTTATCAGTGCTATTGGCTGTCTTTTATCCTTGCATTGCTGCATAAATGCATTATTTAGCCTTTTAAATCCTCCAATAAGCCTTTAATAACCAGTTAATTGGTCGTTTCAAACAAAGAAATGGTTATATCTGCTATAGATGATATAGTTTCTATTTGTATATGTAAATAGGTTTTGCACACATTTGGAAGTTTGTAATATTGAAAATGTAAATATCAAAAAGCTGGATATACAAAGATGTATTATTAGCTGGCACGTTTTGGTATTTAAAATTAATTGTTTACCTTTGTAAAATCAAAGGAAGTGTGGCTTTAGAGCCTAAAAAAGCCTTTTGTTTGGTTATGAAAGATAGAATTAGACAACTCATGGAGAGTCAGCACATGACTCAACAGACCTTTTCAGATTTCATAGGAATATCGTCTGCATCACTTAGTAGTATCTTCACCGGAAGGACGAAACCTACTCTTAACACGGTTGAGGCTATTCGTAGTAAGTTTACAAAGATTAATCTTGATTGGTTAATGTATGGTCAAGGACCAATGTTCAAGGATCAGGTTACAGAGTCAGGGGCTGATGGTAGTACGAACGGAGTGGCTGGTACTACCACTTCTGAAGGTCATCTTGATTTCTCTTCAGCCCTGCCCCATCCGAGCAGGGTTATGGGCAAGGTTCCTCACAGCATGTTAATGATACACTAAAAACGCCTGCAAGAACAGAGATAAAATATGTTGACAAACCACAACGGCGTATCACTGAGATCCGAATCTTCTTCGATGACCAGACGTGGGAGAGCTTTGTTCCGAAAAAGTGAGTTGATGAGTAAGGTCACAACTCACCTTTCCGTATAATATTTCTACATAATCACTTTGAAAGATGTAATCAGCTTTTTGTAAATCCTGAAAGCTGATTTCACATCTTTACCTTATTGTCCTTATTTATTTATAGAGATAATTCTTTTTGTTGCATAAAGCCTATTCTTATTGTTTCAAAAGATGTCTTTTTGTTTGTTGTTATGTAACCTTTATACTTGAAAAAGACAGTTGCCATATTATAGAACTCTAAATCCATTGCATTAAGCAGACGGCTTGGAGTACTCGAACTAATATTGAACTTTTGAGCGAATCTATTGTTGAAACGTCACCTTATTACATGTGGATGCAAGGTTTCTTCAGCCTATTATTATCTCACAAAAAACCCTGTTTTTAGTTTTATTTTAAGTTGCTGTCAGTTTTAACATTTGGTACAATGACTTGTTTATCAGTATGTTATGCGTTGAAAGTAAGTGATAGTAATGACAGCAAATTTAATTTACCTCTTTATTTGGTAGTTCTTTACTTCCTCGTTTCTCTTCTTTTTCCATTCCTATAGATACTGAATACTATCGGTGTCCGCCGTTCGCGCTACTGGTGTTTACCATTCGCATATTTGCTTTTTAAGTGCTTCTTTATTTATTAATAAGGTCTAAGTGGGATGATGGAGTATGCCTTGATTATAGCTACCATTTGTTTCGTTTTTGTCCAAATATTTGTTTTTTTAGCTTATATTTCTTATGTATCTATCATTTCAATAGATAATTTGTGTACCTTTGCATAAGCTAAGCTGCACTCGACAAAGCGAATGTGAGCATTCCTTTGTACTCGTTTGCATTATCTTTGCATAAAGCTA
>BNJU01000397.1_pt1 | contig 35645 bp, 60 predicted proteins | sample 8539281 | NCBI WGS metagenome assembly BNJU01 (sample SAMD00202456, study PRJDB9452) | human saliva metagenome | isolation source: human saliva | place: Japan
TGTAGAACAAATCACAAAACAATTCCGTCGTGGTATGATCTCAGATGACGAGCGCTACAATGCTGTTACAGCTGAATGGCGTGCTGCCGTGAAAAACTCGAGAAACGTTTGGTTTGCCAACCAGATCCTAAAGAACCCTATCGTTATGATGATGGACTCTGGGTACGTGGTAACATCTCAAACTTCTCACAACGCCGGTATGCGTGGTCTGATGAGCTGCTCCGAACGGACGTATCATGGGATTGCCAATCTTTCAAACTTCCGCGAAGGTTTGTCAGTACCGAAATGTTCTTCTCAACTCACGAGTGCCTGCAAGGTATGACCGATACGGCCCTTAAGACAGCCGACTCAGGTTACTTGACTCGTCGTTTGGTTGACGTTGCCCAAGACGTTATCATTCGTGAGGATGACTGTGGAACTGACCGTGGTCTCTTAATTCGCTCTATCACTGAAGGTAAAGAGATGATTGAGTCTCTCGAAGAACGTCTCAATGGTCGTTACACTAAGAAAACTGTTAAACATCCAGAAACTGGTGCAGTTATCATCGGTCCAAAATGAATTGATCCTAGAAGACAAGGCTCGTGAAATTGTTAATGCCGGTGTCGAAGAAGTAACCATCCGCTCAGTATTTACATGTAATACTCGTCATGGTGTCTGCCGTCACTGTGCAGTATCAACTTGGCGACTGGTGATGCGGTTGAAGTTGGTGAAGCAGTTGGTACAATCGCTGCCCAATCTATCGGGGAACCTGGTACACAGCTTACAATGCGTACCTTCCACACGGGTGGGGTTGCCTCAAATACCGATATCACTCAGGGTCTTCCTCGTGTCAGAAATCTTTGAAGCCCGCAATCCTAAAGGGAAGCGGTCATCCTAGAAGTCAAAGGAGAGTTGCAGCAATCGAAGAAGATGCTTCAACTCGTACCAAGAAAGTCTTCGTTAAAAGGCGAAACTGGCGAAGGCGAATACGTGGTACCATTCTGACAGCACGTATGCGTGTAGAGGTTGGCGATCAAATCTCGTCGTGCTAGCTTGACAGAAGGTTCTATCCAACAAAACGTCTCCTTGCTGCACGTGATGTCTTGTCAGTTGAAACTTACCTCCTCGGTGAAGTACAAAAAGTTTACGTAGCCAGGGTAGAAATCGGAGACAAACACATCGAGGTAATGGTTCGTCAAATGATCCGTAAAGTCCGTGTCATGGATCCAGGTGATACAGACCTTCTCATGGGTACTCTCATGGATATCAATGACTTTACAGATGCCAACAAAAGATGTTCTTATCGCGAGTGGTGTTCCAGCAACTGGTCGCCAGTCCTTATGGGAATTACAAAAGCCTCACTTGAAACAAATAGTTTCTTGTCAGCTGCTTCCTTCCAGGAAACAACTCGTGTCCTTACAGACGCGGCCATCCGTGGTAAGAAAGACCATCTCCTTGGTCTCAAGGAAAATGTTATCATCGGTAAAATCATCCCAGCTGGTACTGGTATGGCTCGCTACCGTAACCTTGAACCACAAGCAGTCAATGAAGAGTCACTCCTTGCAGATTCACAAGAAAAGCTCCAGTTGATACGACTGTAGAAGAAGTCGTATCAACTGTTAAATAAGCGAATAAAATAATGCTTAAACAAAAAGAGGTCTTCCTCTTTTTGTATTAAATATATAGAAAAAGGTATATTGATTTTTATATGATTTACTAAAATAATTTGAGCTATAAAAGTAGAAAAATTTTTTCAAAAATTGAACAAAATGCTTGGTATTCAAGGACTGGCATGATAAAAATATAACAGTGGGTGGTTTCGAAAAAAATAATGAATAGTAAATACATATTTATTCTAAACTAAATTAAAACTATATGCAACTTGGGAAAGTGTGTTGAGTGAAAAATGATTTGTTTAATGACCGTATCAGTCGATTCTCGATTCTGTAAAACTTCATGTAGGAGTTTGCTCGGTCCTATTAGGAACGTTAGTAATGCTCGGAACTGCACAGGTGTCGGGAGCCGATGAGTGACTGAAGAAAAACAAGCTGATGGAGTTGTAGCTACAACAGAAGTTGACAAAGCTGAAGCTCCTCTAACTACAGAAGCAGCACCTGCTAAAAGAAGTAACGTATCAAGCAGAAGCAGCACCTGCAGTTTCTACTGAAGTAAAACCTGAGCTTAATAGCGACAAATTGGCAGCTTACGTTGCTGAGATTGAAGCGAACTTGGCAAATGGTAAGTACAGCAACAAGACAGACGAGTGTAGAAAGTTCTTAAAAGCTAGTCTTGCTACGCTACAAATGCACTTACTTCTGCTACAAGTCAAGCTGAACTAGATGCAGCTTATCAATCACTTGTAACAACTGTCAATGCTAAACTTAAAAACAAAGAAAAAGTTGTAGCTGAAGAAAAAGTAGCAACTACTGATAAAACAGAAGCAACAACTGGAAAACCTGCAGAAAACACAAAACCAGCTGAAGGTACAAATGCAATCGCGAATACAGGTAAAACGTGACCCTCGTAATGGCAAAGAGATTGACAAAAACACAGCCTTCCGTGCTGATACAGTGACAGCTACTGGGATTGGTGCAGACGTTGAAGACGCAACTTCAACTCCAAAGGTAGAAAAACCTGGCTTTACTACAAATATCAATGCTAAAGACATAGCCAGCCAGATCTCTTGGTTGGACTTTGGCGATACAGCCAACTGGACAGGGACTACTACAACATCAAAAGGTGAACTTGCTCTCCAAGTCGGCGTGACCTACACCAAGGAAATCATGCCTGGCTATGTGGTAACCATCAAGGTAAAGTCTTTGAAACCTTTCCAAGCGACAGAAATATACAAAAAACGCCTTGAAGAACGAGGAGCAACAGAAGCTGAAAAAGCGACCTATGACCCCAATGCTAGAAATGGTTATGTGAATGGAAATGCAAATCCGTTTACCTTGGCGGAATTTAATGCCGGTGAAGAAGCTAAGGTTATTGCCGAGCCTCAAAACCGTTGGACTGAAATTAAAGGCGAGGGGATTGATACTGGTACAACTAAGAAAACTACTATTAGTTCAGAATTAACCGGCGGGAACATTGGGATCCAGTTTGAAGTTTCTGCGACCTTCCGTGGCAAAGCCGTCAAACCTGCCATTGTCATGGCAGATGGTGAGTCAGCTAACCCTGGTGAATTGGTTCTGTTTACCACCAATGGAGAAGGATGGAAACACATTGGTGAGTGGTATAAATATGGAAAAAAATGGACTAGAACGTTTATTCCACAAAATACAGACAATTTATTTGGTTCAAACCCTTCCACCAATATAGACGGCATGAATTTCTCTAGAACTAATCTTGACCAACTTCGTAGAACAACTCAAGTTGGACCAGACAAAAAAGAGGTTGCCTGGAAGTACTTTGGAAGTGCTGATTTAACAACTGGAGGTCTCGGAACAGGAGTCTTCGGACCAAATATTTCTGCAAGTGATGTTGCTGTTCCTCTTGTTATGACAAAGGGAGCTTCTGAAATCGGTCTTTACATTGCTTCAGGTGGTAAACAATCTGCTATGGTTGGATTTTTCCCGCTTGATGAAGGAGATGCGCCTGAATCATACGGTAAGGCAGTTCATTCAATTGCAACTGTGGATGGGATTACCGGTAAGAAAGTAAACCAACCTTATCTCGGCCACTTGAGTCCTGATATGGATGAAAATAATGCTCTTGATTGGACCGGTGATGATAAAGCGACGACAGCTGATGAAGGAATCGACCAATTGCTTCCAATGACCTCAAAGGAAAAACCAATGAGTTGATCAAGATGGATCGTACAAAACCAGGAATTATACGATTACTGTTGAAGCTCATACAGACGGGGCGCCTCAAGCCAATATTTATGGTTGGGTTGACTTTAACCAAAACGGTACCTTTGATGAAGATGAACGCTCTGATTTAGCAACCATTACCCAAGATGGAACGGCTACGTTAAGATTTACAAAGAGTAAAACCTATATTGATCCTAGTGTCAATGAATTAGGGGTTCGTGTTCGTATCGCTAAGAATGCTAAAGAAATCGAAAGCCCAACAGGTATGGCCTTCTCAGGGGAAGTAGAAGACTTCAAGACTCAAATCACCCACCCACCAAAAGGAGAATTCAAAGAAACAACTGGTCTTCAAGGGGCGAAGCAAACCGCTACTGTAGCCTTTACCGCTCGTGGTTTGCAAGGATATAGCTTAACTGAGCCAGCAAAAATTGATGAAACAGTAGCACCATACATTGTCGATGCAAATGGGAACAAGGCTACTTTGGATGCTGAAGGCTACTATGTCGTACCAGGTCAAGGGAAATATAAGATTACCGCAAATGGTAAAGATGTAGATGTGGAATTCATCCCAGAAGATCACTTCTTAGGAACAGCTGACGGTATCTCTATCCGTCGTACGGACAGCAATGGCTACGATACTGGTTGGTCAACAAAATTCCCAGCTGATGAAGCCAACGTTGATACAGTATTAAACACAATGGATGGTCTTTACATCCCAACTGTTACACCAACGGAAATTGAAGGGGTAGATAAGACTTCAACAGATGTCCAAGGTGCGACTCAAACTGGTACCCCAACCTTTAACACAACTACAACTAATGCTAATGGCGAAAAGATCTCTGTCACTCCAAGCTTGGAACACCCTGCTAAATTGGTGGACCCAGCCACTGGTCAAGTAACCAATGCAACCTCTGTAACAGTAGCAGGCGAAGGAATATACTCAATCAATGACGCTACAGGAGAAGTTACCTTTGTTCCAGAACCAGGATTTACTGGTACTGCAAAAGGTATTACTGTATCATTGACTGCACCTGTCGGAAGAGATAAAGATGGAACAGTTCGTGATGAATACCTCAAGACTGCTACGGCTAAGTACACTCCAACTGTAACTCCAATTACGGTGACTCCTACAAACAAGGTTTCTGAGGATGTTCAAAATGTTCCTCAAACACAAACACCAACCTTTGATTTTGAGTAACGATAAGACTGCGAAAATCACAAGTAAGAAATTGGTGGATCCCGCAACTGGTCAACCAACTGATGAAACAACAGTGACAGTAGCAGGTGAAGGTAGCTATACTATCGACCCAACGACTGGAGCAGTAACATTTACGCCAGAAAAAAAGACTTTGTCGGTACTGCAAAAGGAGTAACTGTTCAGGCAACTGCTACTATTACAAATGCTAATGGTAAGACTGCAACCATTACTTCAGATGCGACCTACACACCAACGGTTGTGCCAGCAGTTCCAACTGCAAGCCCTGCAACTTCAAAAGATATCCAAGGTGCGACTCAAACCGGTACACCAACCTTTGCAGGAACAACTGTTCAAGTAAATGGTGAAGATAAAGCTATTACCATTAAAGATAATAGCTACACATTGCTAGATAAAAGATGGTAACGAAGTTTCAACGACACCAGCTTATGCTGAAGATGGAACAACACCAATCGGTACATTCACAGTTGATAAAGCAACAGGTGTTGTAACCTTCACACCAACTGATAAGTCTTACACAGGTAAAGTAACTCCTGTTAAGGTTCAAGCTGAAAGCTCAAACGGAATCAAAGGTGGATACAACTACACACCTGAGATTGTTCCAGTAACACCAACTGCGACACCAGCAGAAACAACAGACATTCAAGGCGCAACTCAAAAAGGTAAGCCTGAATTCAAGGGGTGGAACTGTAACGGTTGATGGAGTAGAAAAACTGTTCCAATCAACGAAGCTGTTCCAGCAACATTTGACGATGGGTCAACAACTAAGACTGTTGAAGGTGTTGGTACATACACAGTAGCAGCAGACGGTACTGTTACATTTGTCCCAGAAAAATCATTTGTTGGTAAGGCTCCTGCTGTAACAGTTGTTCGTGAAGATAAGAACGGAACAAAAAGCTTGCAACCTACACACCAACAGTAACCCCAGTAACACCAACAGCAACCCCAGTTGAAACTACAGATATACAAGGTGCTACACAAACTGGTAAACCTGTATTTACTGAAGGCGATAGCCGTGTGCCTAATGAACGATGATGTTCCAGCGACATTTGACGATGGCTCAACAACTAAGACAGTAGAAGGTGTTGGTACATACACAGTAGCAGCAGATGGAACAGTAACATTTGTCCCAGAAAAATCATTCGTCGAACTGCACCAGCTGTAACAGTTGTCCGCGAAAGATAAGAACGGAACAAAAGCTTCAGCAACCTACACACCAACAGTAACCCAGTAACACAACAGCAACCCCAGTTGAAACTACAGATATACAAGGTGCTACACAAACTGGTAAACCTGTATTTACTGAAGGCGATAGCCGTGTGCCAATGAACGATGATGTTCCAGCGACATTTGACGATGGCTCAACAACTAAGACAGTAGAAGGTGTTGGTACATACACAGTAGCAGCAGACGGTACTGTTACATTTGTCCCAGAAAAATCATTTGTTGGTCAGCTCCAGCTGTAACAGTTGTCCGCGAAGATAAGAACGGAACAAAAGCTTCAGCAACCTACACACCAACAGTAACCCCAGTAACACCAACAGCTGAAGATGCTACTTCAACTGATAAACAAGGTCAAACACAATCAGGTAAACCAACCTTCACACCAGGTAACTCAAACGTACCAATGGATGATGATGTTCCAGCAACCTTCGAAGATGGTTCAACAACTAAGGTAATTCCAGGTGAAGGAACCTACACAGTAGCTCCTGATGGAACAGTCACATTCGTACCAGAAAAATCATTCACAGGCACAGGAACAGGCGTGACTGTTAAACGTGTAGATAAGAACGGTACACCAGTTACTGCTAAATACACACCAACAGTAACTCCGGTAACACCAACTGCAACACCAGCTGAATCAGTTGCACCTCAAGGGTGTGGTTCAAACTGGTACTGTTACATTCTAGAAGGAGATCAGTTGCTCCAATCGACAAAGGATACCATTACTCTTCTTGACGAAAATGGTCAACCAGCAGCTTCAGTAGATGCTAAGTCACCAGACGGTAAGGTTATCGGTACCTTCACAGTTGATAAAGTAACAGGTGTTGTAACCTTCACACCAACTGACAAGTCATACTCAGGTGATGTTGTTCCAGTTGAGGTTCAAGCTAAAGATGCTAACGGTACTGCTGTAGAAACAACCTACACACCTAAGATTACTCCAGTTGTTCCAACTGCTGAAGATGTAACTTCAACAGATAAACAGGTCAAACCCAAACAGGTAAGCCTAAGTTTACAGAAGGTGATCCAGTAGTTCCAATGGATGATGATACGCCAGCAACCTTCGAAGATGGTTCAACAACGAAGACTATTCAGGTGAAGGAACATCACAAGTAGCACCAGATGGAACTGTAACATTCGTACCAGAAAAATCATTCACAAGGAACAGGAACAGGCGTTACTGTTAAACGTGTGAATAAGAACAGTACACAGTAACAGCTAAAGTACACATCTGTAACCCCAGTAACACCAACAGCTGAAGATGCTACTTCTAACTGATAAACAAGGTCAAACCCAAACAGGTAAGCCTAAGTTTGAGAAGGTGATCAGTAGTTCAATGGATGATGATACACAGCAACCTTCGAAGATGGTTCAACAACGAAAGACAATTCAGGTGAAGGAACCTACACAATGGCTCCAGACGGAACAGTTACATTCGTACCAGAAAAATCATTCACAGAGCACAGGAACAGGCGTGACTGTTAAACGTGTAGAATAAGAACAGCACCCCAGTAACAGCTAAGTACACACCAACTGTAACCCCAGTAACACCAACAGCTGAAGATGTAACTTCAACAGATAAACAAGGGCAAACCCAAACAGGTAAGCCTAAGTTTACAGAAGGTGATCCAGTAGTTCCAATGGATGATGATACGCCAGCAACCTTCGAAGATGGTTCAACGACTAAGACAATTCCAGGCGAAGGAACCTACACAGTAGCTCCAGATGGAACAGTTACATTCGTACCAGAAAAATCATTCACAGGCACAGGAACAGGCGTGACTGTTAAACGTGTAGATAAGAACGGTACACCAGTTACTGCTAAATACACCAACTGTAACTCCGGTAACACCAACTGCAACACCAGCTGAATCAGTTGCACCTCAAGGTGTGGTTCAAAGCTGGTACTATTACATTCACAGAAGGAGATTCAGTTGCTCCAATCGACAAGGATACCATTACTCTTCTTGACGAAAATGGTCAACCAGCAGCTTCAGTAGATGCTAAGTCACCAGACGGTAAGGTTATCGGTACCTTCACAGTTGATAAAGCAACAGGTGTTGTAACCTTCACACCAACTGACAAGTCATACTCAGGTGATGTTGTTTCCAGTTAAGATTCAAGCTAAAAGATGCTAACGGTACTGCAGTGAAACAACACACACCTAAGATTACTCCAGTGGTTCCAACAGCTGAAGATGTTACATCAACAGATATCCAAGGTAAGACACAAACAGGTAAGCCTAAGTTTACAGAAGGTGATCCAGTAGTTCCAATGGATGATGATACGCCAGCAACCTTCGAAGATGGTTCAACAACGAAGACTATTCCAGGTGAAGGAACATACTAGTAGCACCAGATGGAACTGTAACATTCGTACCAGAAAAATCATTCTCAAAGGAACAGGAACAGGCGTTACTGTTAAACGTGTAGATAAGAACAGGTACACCAGTAACAGCTAAGTACACACCAACTGTAACCCAGTAACACCAACAGCTGAAGATGCTACTTCAACTGATAAACAAGGTCAAGCCCAAACAGGTAAGCCTAAGTTTACAGAAGGTGATCAGTAGTTCCAATGGATGATACACCAGCAACCTTCGAAGATGGTTCAACAACGAACAATTCCAGGTGAAGGAACCTACAAGTAGCTCCAGATGGATGTAACCTTCGTACCAGAAAAAAATCATTCACAAAGGAACAGGAACAGGCGTGACTGTTAAACGTGTCGATAAGAATGGTACACCAGTAACAGCTAAGTACACACCAACTGTAACCCCAGTAACACCAACGGCAGAGCCAGCTGAATCGGTAGCACCTCAAGGTGTGGTTCAAACTGGTACTGTTACATTTCTGAAGAAATCCAGTTGCGCCAATCGACAAGGATACCATTACCCTTCTTGACGAAAATGAGTCAACCAGCTGCATCAGTAGTTGCTAAAGTCACCCGAGACGGTAAGGTTATCGGTACCTTCACAGTTGATAAAAGCAACAGGTGTTGTAACCTTCACACCAACTGACAGAGTCATACTCAGGTGATGTTGTTCAGTTAAGATTCAAGCTAAAGATGCTAACGGTACTGCAGTAGAAACAACTTACACACCTAAGATTACTCCAGTAGTTCCAACAGCTGAAGATGTTACATCAACAGATATCCAAGGTAAGACACAAACAGGTAAGCCTAAGTTTACAGAAGGTGATCCAGTAGTTCCAATGGATGATGATACACAGCAACCTTCGAAGATGGTTCAACAACGAAGACTATTCAGGTGAAGGAACCTACACAGTAGCACCAGATGGAACTGTAACATTCGTACCAGAAAAATCATTCACAGGAACAGGAACAGGCGTTACTGTTAAACGTATGAATAAGAACGGTACACCAGTAACAGCTAAGTACACACCAACTGTAACCCCAGTAACACCAACAGCTGAAGATGCTACTTCAACAGATAAACAAGCCAAACTCAAACAGGTAAACCCTAAAGTTTACAGAAGGTAATCCAAGTGTACCAATGGATGATGATGTTCCAGCAACATTCGAAGATGGTTTAACAACTAAAGACTATCCCAGGAGAAGGAACCTACACAATGAGCTCCAGATGGAACAGTTACATTCAGTACCAGAAAAATCATTCACAAGAACAGGAACAGGCGTGACTGTTAAACGTGTCGATAAGAACGGTACCAGTAACAGCTAGTACACACAACTGCAACCCCCAGTAACACCAACAGGTGAACCAGCTACAACTATTGGACCCAAAAGGTAAAGAACAGTCTGGTAAACCAACATTCAAGGAAGGCGATAGCCGTGTTCCAATGAATGATGACGTTCCAGCAACATTTGACGATGGTTCAACAACTAAGACTATTCCAGGTGTTGGTACTTACACAAGTAGCACCAGACGGAACAGTAACCTTCAAACCAGAACCTGAATTTACAGGAACAGCTCCATCTGTTACAGTTGTTCGTGAAGATATGAACGGAACAAAAGCTTCTGCAACATACACACCAACAGTAACACCAGTTACTACGTTTGTAGATAAAGAAGGTAAAAAGCAATTCCAGGATATCCAACAGAAGACGGCGAACAACCTAAGAAAGATATTCCAGGTTACCGTTTCGTTGAAACTAAGAAATTGCCTAATGGTGATACACAACACGTCTATGAAAAATTAGTAACTACTCACGTTGATGAGGAAGGAAAAGAAATCCCTGGTTACCCAACAGAAGATGGTGAGCAACCTAAGAAAGATATTCAGGTTATGAGTTTGTCAAGACGATTGTTGATGAAAATGGTAATACACAACACATCTACAAGAAAGTGGTAACACCAGATCCAGTGCCAACGCCAGATCCAGTTCAACACCAGATCGAGTTCAACACCAGATCCAGTGCCAACGCCAGATCCAGTGCTAACCGAGATCAAAACCAACTCAGATTCAGAAAAACCAAAGCTCCAGTTAAACCAGCTCCAGCTAAGGAAAATGCTCCTCAATTGCCAAATACTGGTACTGAAGATCATGCTAGTCTTGCTGCCCTTGGTTTTAGTAGGTGTCTTGAGTGGATTTGGACTTATCGCTCGTAAAAAGAAAAGAAGACTAATCAACTCTTTAAAAGTAGTGGAAAAGTCACCTTTCTAATTAAAAACTAGTACATCCAAAGATGTACTAGTTTTTACTATCTTTGCTGCTTGTTTAAGGATGAGAACTATGCTACAATCTTGTAAAATAAATAAGGATATCAAGATATGAAAAAGTGAATACCAAAAATGATTCGTGGAGAACCCTATCATACGTTCGATCCAGAACTTCGTGCTCTAGCACAAACAGCACGACAAAAAGCAAGCTTCCTTTTAATGAAGAGTCGATCCAGTAAAAAGGTATGGAAATCATCAAAAGGCTGGTTTGGCTCAACTGGTGAAAAATCTCTATGTCAATACTCGTTTGGTGGTGGATTATGGTGTCAATATTCATTTGGGAGAAAAATTTTCTATTCCAATTGGAATCTGACTATGTTGGATGTTTGTCCCTATTACCATTGGCGACAATGCTATGATTGGTCCCTAACTGTCAATTTTTAACACCTCTTCATCCACTGGATCCAGATGAACGAAATTCAGGTTTAGAATTTGGGAAAACCCATCACGATTGGTAAGAACTTTCTGGGCAGGTGGTGGTGTCATTGTCCTTCCAGGGTGTTACACTAGGTGATAACGTTGTTGCAGGAGCAGGAGCTGTCATTACTAAAATCTTTTGGTGACAATGTAGTTCTGGCAGGCAACCAGCACGAGTTATCAAAGAAATTCAGTCAAAGAAAATTAAAAGAACAGCGAAAATGCTGTTCTTTTTGCTAAAGATTTTTCTCTTTTTAGCTTTTTAGTTAAAGATACATCGCATTGATCGATATTTTGTGTGAGATAGCTAGTCACTTGAAATCATCGACATCAGATTTTTAGCTCGACTTCATAGACAATGCTAGAGCTGTCACCAGCGTTTGTACTATTGATTGTAATCATATCAATTTCAGAGCAGAATTGGTCAAGAGCTGATTGGATAGCATTTCTGCACCTTCTCTTGATTAGCTACTGTGATTGTCAAAAGTCTACGGCGTTGATTGTCGGACTTTGACCTGCTGATTTTTCTAAAAAGGAACCAAACTCCCAAGATAAAAGAGGGTGAAGAGAATTGCTAGGGAAGAGATAGCCTGTTCCACAAGCTAAACCGATAATCATAGCTATGAAAAGATGGCAATGAGCTCTCTTGAACCACTCGTTGCTAGAACGAAACGAATCAAACTAAAGGTTCCGGCTACAGCAATTGAGGTGCCCAAGCTCCCATTGACTAGAAAAATAACCAAGGTCATGAGGCAGGGAAGCAAGGTCAAGCTGATAGTGAATTCTCTGGTGTAGAGGGTTCGATATTTGTAAGTCCAAGTAAGTGCCAAACCGAGGACTAGACTGACTAGACAGAGTCAGCAGTAGTTGTAGGATCTGCTTTTGGCAGTTGCGTTGTTGAAAATTGAATTAAATAGATTAAGCATAAGCAGTACCTGATCTTTCTATACTGGGGCGAGGAGCATAAGAAGTCCCTTGAGATTTATGGTATGCACAACTGTATTTTGAAAAATTTGTGCTCCATCAAACCATACTTGTCTAGGATGTCTTGTAACCACTGAGGTTTGTTTCCAGGAGCTTTAATCTCCATAATCTACAGTATTGTCATCCAATAGAGGAGCCCCTTGATTTCCTGCGAAGAGACTGACATTTTCATCTCTATAGATTAGATTTTGGTCAATTGTGATACGAATTTTTATTATAGTCGTAGCCCTCGATGTATTTTTTCTTTTTAATGAATAACGATCGTAGTAGATGTACATACGAGGCTGGATTGCGTGCTTTGTAATCCTGATGAAGCTTTTTCACTTTTTCAATGACGACTGTATCAGTAATACTAGCATCCAAGTGTCCCTTTGGTCATAAAGTTAAGGATAGAAATAGGAGTTGAGAGTAGTCTAAATTTTCGACCAACTCCTTCTTGATCCTTGGTTTTGATTTCTAAAAATACTTGACTATCTATTTTGGGTTGGCTGAGATAGGTCCGCATCCGTACCTTTTCTTTTAGTTTGTCGCCAAGATGCTCATCTTGGAGAATATCAAAGTCTTCTGTATCAAAAGTAGATATTTGAAATGGTTGAAATTGGATAGTCATCTTCTACCAAATATTCCTTTAAATCTTGAGTCAGTTTGTCTAGTTTATCTTTGGAGATAATATATTTGGTTTCAATCCGCTTAAAAGTTGTTTCGATTGGTTTCATAATTCCTTCTCCTCTAATCTTAGCTTTATACTATTTTTTAAACAAGGATGAACTTGTTTGGATAGGATTTTTAAAGAGTTTATCTAAAACTTTTGTTAAATTTAACTTAATTGAAACTAAACTTTAAGAAAATTTTCAGAAAAAGTTTAGGCTTCTTTTAGGAAAGACCCGTAGACTAAGAGCATGTAAAATGAAAGACGAGGAAACGAGCATGAAAGCAAAAAAATGGACATTCTTATTAACAAGTATAGCAACTCTAGCACTGGTGACAGCATGTGCCCAGTCAACTTCAAATACAACAGCTAGCAATAGTACTGCAACGACAACAGTAACTACCAAGCTAAGAAAACATCTAGTTATTTTACAGATAAGGACTATGATACTTCTTATGATGAAAAGACAGCAGCAACTGTAACTCTGTCAGGCTCAACAGCGACGGTATCAGGTGATGGAGTGGCTGTATCAGGTTCTACCGTTACAATCTCTAAGTCAGGAACCTATGTAATTTCTGGTCAAATCTGATGGTGTTCAAATCAAGATTGAAGCTGAAAAAAAGACAGATGATGTGCATATCATCCTAAACGGTGTCACCATGACTAACACCAATGCAGCTATTTCTGCAACATCAGCTGGACATGTTTACCTAACTTTAGCAGATGGCACAACTAATAGCCTATCAGATTCTGCTTCAAATAGTGATGACAAGGCTGACGCGGCCCTCTTCTCCAAAGTGGACTTGACCATCAATGGTAAAGGAACTCTCAATGTAGAAGGTAAGAAAAACAATGGTATCAAGGCCAACGATACACTTCACATCACAGGTGGAACCTACAACATCACAGCAGTCGGAGATGCTTTTTAATGTCAATGATGAACTCAACATTACCGGCACAACCATGACTATCGATGCCAAGGAAGACGGAGTTAAGGTCGACAATGATGAGGACACATCTGTAGGAACCATGTATCTCTCTGATAATAGCATCACTGTTACTGCAGGGGACGATGGTATCCACGCATCAGGTGATTTGGTGATTGATAGCGGAACCTATACTGTTAAGAATTCTACAGAAGGTCTTGAAGGTAAGTCAATCACTATCAACGGTGGAGACATCACCATCTACTCAACAGATGATGGTGTCAATGCGACCAACAAAAATGCCCAACAAAGTGAAATCTTCTTTACTATGAATGGTGGGAATTTGACCGTTGAAGTTGGTCAAGGGACACGGATCAATTGACTCAAATGGGTAACATTACTGTCACGGGCGGAACCATCAAAGATGACTGGGTCAAACTGGTTTTGACTTTGATGGAACAGCGACCTACACAGGTGGAGATATCTACATCAATGGTGAAAAACAAACTGAAATCGTAAATTCCATGCCTGGAGGCGGAGGAGCACCTGGCGGTGGCCCTCAAGAAATGGTGGCCCATGGTGCCTGGTGGACGACCATAAACAGAAAATCTCCTTTCTCGAAAGAGAAGGAGAATTTTTTTAATTTTAGGGAAGAGCTGCAGGAGCAGCTTGGGTTGTTGCAGGTGTGACGTCATCAGCAGAAGCAATAGTAGTTCCTGTGAAGACAGTTCCTAAAACAACGGAAGCTAAGGTTAGAGTTTGTTTACGTAAAATAGTATATTTTTTTCAAAATACGTCCCCTTTTTAATAAACTATTTTTCTCTGATATCGGTTTTTAAAAACTTATCAACGATATATTAATCAAGGCTTTTTGGGCTTTTTCATATCTCTAGTTATTAATAAAAACCGAACAAGAAAAAAATATACATGAAATAATTTAAATACACAAAAACTCACGAAAAAAAATAGGATTCCTACAAATTTGCAGGAATCCTTATTTTATCAGCATTTCTACTTTATTTTTTTATCCGTAAAAAAATACTAGCTAGTCACTTTATTTATGTTTCCACATTAGCACTATAGAAACAAAAGATTGCGACTAGTTTAGTAATTTTTTTCAAAGAATTGGATGACCTCTGGTTTGAGATTGCTTTCCTTCGGTTTAACTAGTGAAACGTAAAAGCTGATCCGTTCATCTTCAGCCATCGGAATCGCAATCAGTTCCTCTTCACCATCCGTTAGTGCAAGATCTGCTAGTAAACTGATCCCCACTTGTTTACGAAGGAGTTGTTTTTAGGAGCTGAATATCATCTGTCTGAAAGAAGGAGTAGCTTCATGGTGGTAGCGTTCATTCAGTTGCTCAAAAGCTTTTAAATGAACAAAGTGTTCATCTGGAATGATAAAATCTTCATCGATGACTTCTGAAAATTGTAATACCTTTTTTGAGGCTAGAGGATGGTTGTGATGCATGATATAATAGAGATCCCGTTTGGCCATTTCTTTAACCTGAAAGCGATGATCTTTAATCGGTTCCAAACTTCCCAAAAAGCTAGCATCTAGTTCTCCTTTGGAAAGCAATTCTAAAAGTTCAACAGATCCTTCTTGGACTGGATGGATACTTTGAAGCGCTGCAACATTACTGATAAAAGCGGGTTGTTTTCGGACAAGATAGTCAATGATGATTGGAGGAAACCCAATCGTATTGAATTGAGAGAGACTCCGTAGAATCTCTTTTTTTGCCCCTTGAATCTCAGGTAAGACCTTTTGAATATGTCGTAGCAAGATTTCTCCTTGGGGACGTCAATTTGAAAGTACGGTGAGAAGGATCGTGCACAATTAATTGGCAGTGAAATTCCTTTTCTAGTCGTTTAATCGCATAGGAAACGGATGGTTGACTGATCCCGTGTTTTTGGGCAACCCCAGTAAAGGATTGCTGTTGACTAAGATCAAGAAAAATAATAAAAGTCCTTAAGATTCATTGGGCTCCCTCTTCTAAATAGACAGACATGGATAAGCAAAAATTATCCGTGATAGCTAATTTGACTATATGATTTTTTGTTTGTTACAATCTAAGGTGAGTCAGAGGACCATTAAAGGTTATCTAAGAGATCTTCGAAAATCGTTAGGATCTTTTCCCTTTTTCCAACTGGAAGTTGCTTAATTTTCATATTTACTCTCTTAAGTGAAAGGCTGTCGGTAGGATCTGAAGATGCTTCGAGTGAATCAAAATTGAAGAATTCTTCAGGAGTTAACTCAAGAGCAGAAATGACTTTTTCAAGACTGTGAATGGTCAGATTCACGTTTTGATTTTCCAATTGATTGATGTATTTTAATCCAAGGTCTGCCCGTTCCGACAGCTCCTCTTGACTCATGTTTTGTTTTTTTCGCAAATATTTGACCTTTTGCGCTATATACTGTTGTAAAATAATGTTTTGTTTTCATGTAACCAGAATACAAGTTTTAAATAACAAAATAACACCTTAAACAAAAACAAATGTATGTTATAAGAAACGTATTTTGAATTTTTTTGATGAGAATAACCTTCTAAAAAAACGTGGAAAGGATCTCGCTTTTTAAAAAGATGATCAGGACTATTTAGGAAGTGATGGATAAATGCTATTAGTTTTGTTATTTCTTGAAATCATATCATTTTAGCTTGCGTCGTCTGACTTTTTCATTTGCGATTCATTGTATCGTATCATATAGAACAAAGTGTCATATAATGCCAGAAAGTGTTATAATAGAATAAACTAAATAAGGAGGTCATATGATGACTGCACATGATATTTTAAACAACCCTTTCCTTAACAAGGGAACTGCCTTTACCTTAGAGGAACGTCAGAAACTAGGCCTTATTGGTTTATTGCCACCTTACGTTCAAACCATCGAGGAACAAGCGGCGCAAACTTATGCGCAAATGCAAACAAAGGTCAATGATTTGGAAAAAGCGTTTTTCCTAATGGAAATCTTTTAATACCAACCGAACTCTTTTCTATTACTCTTTTTGCTCAACATTTGGAGAATTCAATCCAATTGTATATGATCCCAACCATTGCAGATACCATTGAAGGTTATAGTGACCTTTTTGTAGACCCTCAGTATGCAGGATACCTTGATATCAATCATCCTGAAAATATTGAAGCCACTTTGAAAAATGCTGCTGGGGATCGCGAGATTCGTCTCATTGTTGTAACAGATGCAGAAGGAATTCTCGGGAATCGGTGACTGGGGTACAAATGGTGTCGATATTTCTGTTGGGAAATTGATGGTCTACACGGGTGCTGCGGAATCGATCCTTCTATGGTCCTTCCTTTAGTCATTGATGCAGGGTACCAACCGTGAAGAACTTCGTAACAACCCTAATTACTTAGGAAATCGTCACGAACGGGTTCGTGGTGATCGTTACTACGACTTCATTGACCAATTTGTTCAAACAGCAGAACGTCTCTTTCCCTAAACTCTACCTTCACTGGGAAGACTTTCGGTCGCTCGAAATGCTGCCAATATTCTTGAAAAATACCGGAAACAAATTCCAACCTTTAACGATGATATCCAAGGAACTGGTATCGTGACCTTGGGTGGTATCTTTGGTTCACTGGATATTACAGGTGAAAAAAATTAACGGATCAAGTTTACTCTCTGCTATGGTGGTGGTACTGCGGGCGCAGGGATTGCCTCTCGTGTGCTTCGCGAAAATGGTTAGTGAAGGTCTGCCTGAAGAAGAAGCCTATAAACGCTTCTTTATGGTGGATAAACAAGGTCTCCTCTTTGATGACATGGATGACCTAACTCCCTGAACAAAAACCGTTTGCTAAGAAACGCTACTGACTTTAGTAATGCAGACAAGTTGACTGACCTGCTTGAAGTAGTGAAGACTGTGAAGCCAACCATTCTTGTAGGAACTTCGACTCAGCCTAAATACCTTTCACTAAAGAAATAGTAGAGGCTATGTGTGAAAAATACTGAGCGTCCGATGATCTTCCCTTTGTCAAATCCAACCAAACTAGCGAAGCAAGTGCCAAAGATTTGATTGAATGGTCAGATGGAAAAAGCTTTTGTCGCAACAGGAATTCCAGCTGATACAGTTTCTTATAAAGGGTAGTAGACTATGTGATTGGTCAAGCCAATAATGCCTTGATTTACCCAGGTCTTGGATCTTGGTATGCTGGCTTCTGAAGCAAGTCTTTTGACTGATGAAATGATTGGAGCAGCGGCTCATTCATTGAGTGGGATTGTCAATCCAGGCCAACCAGGAGCTCCTGTCTTACCTCCATTCAAGTATGTAGCCGATGTTTCTATCAAAAGTAGCAGAAGCAGTCGCTAAAAAGCACAAGAACAAGGTCTTGCACGTGCTCAGGAAACAGATATGGCTAAAAGCAGTTCGTGATTTGAAAGTGGTATCCAGAATATAAATAAGTAAATGGAAATGAGGTGTACGAGTGCGACTGGATGCCTCGTACGCCTTTTGCTGTATGTCCTATTATATAGAAAGGGAGACTATGGAAATCTTTATAACGTCAATTCAGAGTATTGTACCCATTATCGTCATCATCATTCTTGGTTATTTCTTGCAAGTCCGCGGTTGGTTCCAAGAGAGTTTTCGGAAATGACTTGTCTAAACTTATTATGAATGTAGCCATGCCCGTTGCAATTTTCACCTCTGTTCTTAAATATTTAACTTTAGATAAGCTGATTAGCTTGTCTGGCGGTTTGCTCTATACGTTTATCGCCTTCATTCTTGGTTACCTAGCGGCCTTTATCGCGGTGAAAGTTTTTAGAGTGCGCCCAGGACGCCGAGGAACCATGATTAATACCTTTGTCAATGCCAATACTATTTTCATTGGTTTGCCTTTTAAATATCGCTCTGTTTGGAAATCAAGCCCTTCCTTACTTTCTTGGTGTATTATATTACAAATACAGTATCTACTTGGACATTAGGTGTCTATCTGATGACGTCTGATAGCAAAGAAGGGACTTCAAAACAGGCTCAAAAATTTAATTGGAAGAAGCTCTTCCCAGCTCCTTTATTAGGTTTCTCGTAGCCCTCGCCTTTTTAGTGCTCCGTCTTCCTGTTCCAAGTTTTGCGGAAAGTACCTTGACCTATATTGGTAGTTTAACAACGCCATTATCACTTGTCTATATTGGTATCGTTCTAGCGAAGGCAGGACTTAAGACGATTCGCTTTGATAAGGATACCATTATCACACTGGTTGGTCGTTTTATCCTTGCACCGGTCATCATGCTCCTAGTTTTGAAATTCTTCTCTCCAAATATGGTAGCACCAGAATTTAGGACCTTTATGATCCAATCAGCAACACCTGCTCTAGCGGTTCTTCCTATTCTTGCCAATCAAGGAAAAGGTGATGTTGAGTTTTCAACGAATGTGGTCACTCTCAGTACGGTTTTATTTGTGATTGTGATTCCGATTTTACAGACATTATTAGGATAAAAGGAGTAGAGTTTGCAAATGTTTTTAAATTGGGTTAAAAAATGGCAAACACTTATCAAACTCGTCTTATTTATATCTATTACTAGTCTAGTTATTGTAGAGATGACTAGACTTTTTAAAACAATTTCGTTTGATAAGATTGAAGAAATATTGGGGAACTGTCTCCACTAAATGTCATCTGTTTGGCACTGTTTGGTTTTATGGCCGTTGCGCCAATGATCTTCTATGATAGTATCTTAAATAAAGAGCTAAATCAGAAACAAACATTTTCTTACTTACTAGAAACTAGCTGGACAATTAATAGCTTGAATAATATGATAGGCTTTGCCGGCTTGATAGATATTGGTTTACGATATTCTTTCTATGGAGATGAAGAACGACCTGAAAAAAGTATGCAGGGAATTTCTCGTGTTATTCCTTATTTCATGAGTGGATTTTCACTGTTTGCCCTGATAAGCTTGGTTTTGACAGGTTTATTCCCTTTATCAATTGGGATTAAGCAGTATTGGCCAGTCCTGTTAGGAGCTAGTCTCTATCTCCCAATTGTTTTATTTGTTTCAAATAGGAAAAATTGGGCCTATTTTGGCCAGCTTGGTGGAAAGACGATGTTATCTTTAGTATTAGCTTCTGCCCTTGATTGGGCTTGCGTACTAAGTTTTTTCCTTTTGGTTGGGTATATTTTGGGCTATAATTTACCAATTTATGATGTAATCCCCCTCTTTATGATTGCTATTACAATTGGGATTATGTCAATGATTCCAGGTAGTCTAGGTAGTTTTGATTTAATTATGGTATCTGGTTTAGTTGGTCTTGGGCTTGATAAAGCTCAGGCACTAAGTTGGTTACTTGTATTTCGATTATTCTATTATATTCTCCCTTTCTGTTTAGGAGTTGTTTTATTCTTAAAAAATATGGGTGGACGACTAAATGAGAAATATTTAGGAATTCCCAAAAAGGTCATTGAGGCCTTATCTAGTATAGTATTGGTTTGGGGGTTGCGATTCTTTGGTTTTCTTTCTTATCGTTTCAGCCATAGTTCCTCAAGAATTAGGACATCTTCCTTTGCTTAAAGAACTTTCACCGAGCACTGGACAGTTTGTTTTTCAACTTCCTAGTATTGTTTTTGGTGTTCTATTCTTTCTGCTAGCAAGATTAGTTAGAAGACGCTTAAAATTCACATTAATGCTAGCTAACGTGCTAAGTGTTACTAGTCTCATTTATTTAAATATTGGTTCTTTTTCTTTAATAAGTAGTATTTTTCTTAATCAAACTTTTATCTCTCATTTGGTGGAAGAAGATACATTTGTTCATGCAGGCATTATATCTATGCTTGGGAAGATTGTTGTAAAGATATTATTTATATTGGTGGAACGCTCTTTTTGACACTTCTTTTTGCTGGGACATTTGAATCCTCATCATGTGTTTAAGTTAAAAACATCTCTCTCATCTGGTTACACACTGGATTCATCTTCTCGACTTGTCTCTGATATTGGTGATGTTGTATATTTTAGTTCTTCGTGAAAGTAATCAAATGAAAGAAAAATTTCGGAGATGTTTTTCGATAAACAGCGTTATCAAGACTTTATCGCAACAATCCCAAATTTAAATTTAGATGCTGCCTTAGCTTTTTAGGGTGACAAATACCTTTACTGGTACCGGGAGGATGGTCAAGACAAAGTGGTTTTCCAGTTTGCAATTGAAAATAACAAGTGTGTCGTTATGTCGGATCCACTAGCACAATTAGGCTACTTAGAAAAAGGTTTATCACAGTTTTTGTCAGATGCAGAGGCTGCAAATGTAGCTGTTATTTTCTATGAAGTTAATCAGAAACGACGCTCTTGCTTCATGAATATGGGTATGACTTTATGAAGTTTAGCGAGACTGCTCAGGTGCCATTAGAGAGTTTTTACAATCGAAGGAAACATGGGAAGAAATTTTAGAACGATTGTTAATAAGTTGGAGAATAAGGGATATCAATTTCAAGTTTTAGAACCTCCCTTTGATGAGGATTTGCTAAAACGTCCTTAAAGAAATATCGGATAGCTGGTTAGATGGCCGCCAAGAAAAAGGTTTTTCACTTGGTTACTTTGATGAAAAAGTATATTCAACTAGCACCGATCGCACTTGTAAGGGATAAGGATGATAACGTTCAGGCTTTTTGTTACTTTTTTTAGCAAAGTAACGGACCTGAAAGAAGCCAGTATTGATTTGATGCGCTACCACTAAGGACAGCCCCTGATGGTATCATGGATTATCTTTTGTAAACTTATTACTTTATTTTTAAAAGAAGAAGGAGTTATCTTCTTTGATTTAGGGTATGGCACCCTTGTCAAATGTAGGAACTGAGAAACATAGTTTCTTACAGGAAAAAAGTGAAACTATCTCATCTATGCTTTTACCAATCGCTTTTTATTCCTTTAGTGGTCTTAGACAATATAAACAAAAAGTTTAAGCCAATCTGGGAATCGCGCTATGTTGCATACCCCCGTGATACATGGTTGATACTAGATATGCTAGCCATTTTATAGAGTTGATAATCGAAAAGTAAAGAAATTATCGTAATGTATATTTATTTTAGTGAATATAAAAAGATTTTCTATTTTTTGTATGACTGCTGAGAGTAGGCAATTAGTTTAAGTTCGTTCAATCTTGTTGAAACAGTATTACAAGCTATTCGCTTAAATCATGATTCAAGTCCATTGAAAAATAAACTGCACCTCACAGTTAGAATTTTTAGCTTAACTGTAGGGTGCAGTTTTCCTATGTCTATTTTTAAATGGTTTCTAAATCAGGACATAGGTTTCAACAGCTTGCCCAGCCCCGTCATTATTGGTCTTCGTTACGACTGCTGCTCCGTCTTTCACCTCTTGAGGAGTGTTGCCCATAGCGACACCGATGCCTGCTTTTTTGAGCATAGGGGGTCATTGCCTTAAGATAAGTTTTTTATTTAGGCTTCACCTTGACTTTCTTTCTGATTTTGATACAATAGTAAAAATTTAGAGGAGGTATTCTATGATTCAGAAAACATGCTATTCCTATTTTTAGAGTTTGATGACAATCCTCAGGCAGTCATTATGCCCAATCATGAAGGCTTAGATTTACAGTTGCCAAAGAAGTGCATCTATGCATTTTTTGGAGGAGGAGATTGACCGCTATGCTCAGGAAGTGGGAGCAGAGTGCGTTGGAGAGTTTCAGTTTCTGCCACTAAAACCTATCCTGTTTATGTCATGGACTTACAAAGGTGAAAGAAAGTGTGTCTGGCCCAGGCTCCTGTTGGTTCTGCTCCAGCAGCCCAGTTTATGGATTGGTTGATTGGCTACGGTGTGGAGAAAATCATCTCTACCGGTACTTGTGGAGTGCTTACTAATATAGAAGAAAATGCCTTTCTAGTTCCAGTCAGAGCATTGCGTGATGAAGGAGCTAGCTATCATTATGCACCCCCTTCTCGTTATATGGATGTTCATGTAGAAGCTGTTTCTGCCATCGAGCAAGTCTTGGAACAACTAGGTGTCCCTTACGAAGAAGTCATGACCTGGTCGACAGATGGATTTTACCGAGAAACCGCTGAAAAAGTTGCCTATCGTAAGGAAGAAGGTTGTGCAGTTGTAGAGATGGAGTGTGCAGCTCTAGCGGCAGTGGCTCAACTTCGTGGAGTTATCTGGGGTGAGTTGCTGTTTACAGCAGATTCCTTGGCAGATCTTGATAACTATGACCAGCGCGATTGGGGTGCGGAGGCTTTCGAAAAGGCGCTAGAACTCTGTCTTGAGATCGTTAGTCATATGTGAGTATTCTCAGTTTTTTGTGGTACAATGTAGCTATGTTATTAAAATCAATTGTTGAAAAAATAAATACCACTTTGGGGCGTTTATCACCTGCTCGGCGAATCTTTTTTTAAGCTTTTGCTTTTGGTTATTTTTTTAGGTTCCCTCCTGTTGAGTTTACCACTCGTACAAGCTCCAACATCTCATGCCGGTTATTTTGATCATTTGTTTACAGCTGTATCCATGGTCTGTGTGACAGGACTATTTACCTTACCTGTCGCTTCAACCTACAATGTCTGGGGGCAGTTGATTTGTATGGTCTTGATTCAGATTGGTGGTTTTGGGGCCTCATGACCTTTATAGGGTCTTCTATATTCAAAAGCAAGCAAAAGCTAAGTCTTCGAGGTCGTGAAACGATTCTGGAGAGTTTTAGTTTTGAAGAAACTCAGTCTTTGAAGGATTTTCTACGTTCCATCTTTTTTGACGACTTTTTTTAGTAGAAGGTTTAGGAGCCTTTTCTGCTGAGTTTTCGTTTTATCCCAGAGTTTGGCTGGGGGCGAGGGATTTTAACGTCTATCTTCTTGGCGATTTCAGCTTTCTGTAATGCTGGATTTGATAATTTTGGAAGTACGAGTTTGCTAGCCTTTCAGACAGATCCTTTGGTTAATCTAGTGATTGCTGGCTTGATTATTACAGGTGGTCTAGGTTTTATGGTCTGGTTTGATCTAGCCACTCAATTGGGAAAGAAGAAAAAACGCCGTCTTCGTTTCCATACTAAGCTAGTTCTCTTCTTAACAGCGGGGATTTTATTTGCTGGAACAGTTTCAACCCTCTTGATAGAGTGGAATAATTCGGGAACGATTGGCAATCTCAGCTTCCCGGATAAATTGCTGGTTAGCTTCTTCCAAACTGTCAGCATGAGAACAGCAGGTTTTGCTTCTATTGATTACACTCAGGCTAGACCTGTCACTTTGCTGATTTATATCTTACAAATGTTTCTCGGTGGAGCACCTGGAGGAACCGCAGGAGGACTTAAAATCACGACCTTCTTTGTTTTGTTGGTATTCGCACGCAGTGAGTTTTTAGGCTTACCTCATGCCAATGTAGCACAGAGAACGATTGAACCTCGGACAGTCCAAAAATCATTCAGTGTCTTCATTATTTTTTTTATTGACTTTTTCTGGTTGGCTTGATTTTACTAGGAATAACAGCAGAAGGGAATCCGAAATTTATCTACCTGATGTTTGAAACTATTTCAGCACTTGCTACGGTTGGAGTAACTGCTAATTTGACACCAGAATTAGGCAAATTAGCTCTCAGCATTGTCATGCTACTGATGTTTATCGGACGAATTGGACCACTGACGCTATTAGTCAGTTTGGCTGAGTATCGACCAGATAAGAAAGATATGATTCACTATATGAAAGCAGATATAACCATAGGATAAGAAAGGATAAACTATGTCAGATCGGACAATCGGAATTTTAGGTTTGGGTATTTTTGGGAGTAGTGTTCTGGCTGCTCTCGCCAAGCATGATGTAAATATCATAGCCATTGATGACCATGAGGAACGAATCAATCAATTTGAACCAGTCTTGGTGCGTGGCGTTGTTGGTGATATCACAGATGAGGACCTCTTGCTATCAGCTGGAATTGATACCTGCGATACCGTAGTCGTCGCAACTGGTGAAAATCTAGAGTCTAGTGTTCTTGCAGTTATGCATTGCAAGAGTCTGGGTGTACCGACTGTTATTGCTAAGGTCAAAAGTCATACAGCAAAAAAAGTCCTTGAAAAAATAGGTGCAGACTCAGTCATTTCACCAGAGTATGAGATGGGTCGTTCGTTGGCACAGACGATTCTCTTTAATAACAGTGTAGATGTCTTTCAGTTGGACAAGAATGTCTCCATTGTCGAGATGAAAATTCCTGCATCTTGGGTCAGGGAAAGAGCCTTAGCCAATTAAATCTTAGAGGACGGTACAATCTCAATATCCTCGGTTTTCGTGACTACGAAAATGCTCCCTTGGATGTTCAATTTGGGCCGAATGATCTATTGAAAGCCGACTCCTATATCATGGCAGTGATCAATAACCAATATTTGGATACTCTAGCAAGCCTCAGTGAGTAGAAGAGGAATGACTATTCTTTTTTTCAACGACTATTGAGTCAATATAAGTATTTTTATAAGAGGGATTTAAGAAAAATTTTAACTTTTTCTTAATCCTTTTTAATTTTAGGAGATTATACTAGAGTCATCAAATAAAGAAAAACTCTAAGGAGAATCCTATGAAATTCAATCCAAATCAAAGATATACTCGTTGGTCTATTCGTCGTCTCAGTGTCGGTGTTGCCTCAGTTGTTGTGGCCAGTGGCTTCTTTGTCCTCGTCAGTCAACCAAGTTCTGTACGTGCCGATGTGGTCAATCCGACCCCTGCTCAAGTCGTGCCAGATGCAGATTCGGTGAGTGCAAAGAGCGACTTTACCAGTAGAGCTACTCAAAAGAAGCAGTCGATACTAGCTCTTCCTTCAGAACAGGCAGACTCAGCATCTAAAGCAAGCTTGGATACTACAAGCTCTCCAGAAAAAGCGGATGTAGCTGCTAAAGACCAAGTAGTAGCACCAAAAGAAGAAGTGCAAGCAAAACCTGAATCTAAGAAAGAAACAGAAGATGTGGTTAAACCTGCGACAAATCCTGCGCCTGCAGTTACTGGACAAGACCGTGAAGCAAGTGAAGCTCAACCAGCAACCACTCCAGCTGAAGTTCAAAAAGGTGTAGCTGACAATACTAAAAGACACGGTAGACGTCCCAGCTACTTACTTGGATAAAGCCACTTTCCCTAGGTCCATTCACAGCCGGTGTTAACCAAGTGATTCCATATGAATTCTTCGCTGGTGACGGTATGTTGACTCGTCTGATTTTGAAAGCCTCAGACAAGGCTCCATGGTCAGACAATGGTTCAGCAAAAATCCTGCCCTTCCACCAGTAGAGAAATTGGGCAAAGGCCTTTACTTCTATGAAGTGGACTTGGCAGGTACTCAAGGAAAATCAGATAAAGACCTTCTAGACCTCTTAAAACAAAATGGTACACAAAGCTATAAAGCGACTATCAAAGTGTACGGTGCGAAAGATGGCAAAGCAGATTTGAGCAATCTCGTAGCGACTAAGGATTTGGATGTCAACTTGAACGGCTTGACCACCCCTGCTGAAGTTCAAAAAGGCGTGGCTGATAATACCAAAGACACAGTAGATGTCCCAGCTACTTACTTGGACAAGGCTAACTTCCCAGGCCCATTCACAGCCGGCGTCAACCAAGTCATTCCATATGAATTCTTCGCTGGTGACGGCATGTTGACTCGCCTTATCTTGAAAGCCTCAGACAAGGCTCCATGGTCAGACAACGGTTCAGCTAAAAATCCTGCTCTCCCACCAGTAGAGAAATTGGGCAAAGGCCTTTACTTCTATGAAGTGGACTTTGGCAGGTACTCAAGGCAAATCAGATAAAGAGTTGCTTGACCTCTTGAAAACAAAACGGCACTCAAAAGCTATAAAGCAACTATCAAAGTGTATGGTGCGAAAGATGGCAAAGCTGACTTAACTAATCTTGTAGCCACTAAAAATTTGGATGTCAACTTGAACGGCTTAACCACCCCGGCTGAAGTTCAAAAAGGCGTGACTGATAATACCAAAGACACAGTAGATGTTCCAGCTACTTACTTGGACAAGGCCAACTTTCCTGGCCCATTCACAGCCGGAGTCAACCAAGTGATTCCATACGAATTCTTCGCTGGCGACGGTATGTTGACTCGCCTCATCTTAAAAGCATCCGATAAGGCCCCATGGTCAGACAACGGCTCAGCCAAAAATCCGGCCCTTCCACCAGTAGAGAAATTGGGCAAAGGCCTTTACTTCTATGAAGTAGACTTGGCAGGTACTCAAGGTAAATCAGATAAAGAGTTGCTTGATTTGTTAAAACAAAACGGCACTCAAAGCTATAAAGCTACTATTAAAGTGTACGGTGCGAAAGATGGCAAAGCAGATTTGAGCAACCTCGTAGCGACTAAGGATTTGGATGTCAACTTGAACGGCTTGACCACCCCAGCTGAAGTTCAAAAAGGTGTGGCCGACAACACCAAAGACACAGTAGATGTCCCAGCTACTTACTTGGACAAAGCCAACTTCCCAGGCCCATTCACAGCCGGAGTTAACCAAGTCATTCCATACGAATTCTTCGCCGGCGACGGCATGTTGACTCGCCTTATCTTGAAAGCCTCAGACAAAGCCCCATGGTCCGACAACGGCTCAGCCAAAAATTCTGCTATCCCACCAGTAGAGAAATTGGGCAAAGGCCTTTACTTCTACGAAGTGGACTTGGCAGGTACTCAAGGAAAATCAGATAAAGAGCTTCTTGACTTGTTAAAACAAAACGGCACTCAAAGCTATAAAGCTACTATTAAAGTGTACGGTGCGAAAGATGGCAAGGCCGATTTGAGCAATCTTGTAGCGACTAAGGATTTGACAGTGAACTTGAATGGACATCAGTCTCTTATTCCGATGCAGTCAGGTTTCGTTCCATCTTCTAATGGTTCAGCTATGCCGACTCCAATGATGAATAGTCATCAAGGTGCTTCTAATATGAAAGCTCAAATGCCAGCTGCTAGCCAGGATAAGATGATGCCTAACAAAGAGCGAGACAAAACCATGAATGTTAGTCAGCTAATGGCAACTCCAAGTATGAAACAAGATCAAGTTTCAGCAGCCTCAAGCAAAGCGTCTGATGAAGGCAAGATGGCATCTAATAATAAGGTATCAAGTCCAATGATGGCTGATCAAATGAAAGACCAAAAAGGCATGCTTCCATATACTGGTGAAGCCCAAACCTCAATGGCTACTCTTGGATTCTTTGGACTCGCCTTGGCCGGACTGTTAGGTGGTCTCGGTTTAAAAGCTAAAAGAGAGGAAAATGACTAGTCTAGCTACAGACTTTCTATCTAGGATTTGAAAAATCCAGATAGCGATTAGAATGTTCGTAAAGAGATTAAAATAGTGTTATACTATTGTGGTATAGCACTGTTTTTTTCAAAGGAGAGACAGATGGGAAAGACAATTTTACTCGTTGACGACGAGGTAGAAATCACAGATATTCATCAACGCTATCTGGTTCAGGCAGGATATCAGGTTTTGGTGGCCCATGATGGAGTAGAGGCTTTAGAAATCTTCAAGCGAAAACCGATTGATTTGATTATTACAGATATCATGATGCCTCGGATGGATGGTTATGATTTGATTAGTGAGGTCCAGTATCAATCTCCAGATCAGCCTTTTCTCTTTATCACGGCTAAGACCAGTGAGCAGGACAAGATTTATGGCCTGAGCTTAGGGGCAGATGACTTTATTGCCAAGCCCTTTAGCCCTCGTGAGCTGGTTTTGCGTGTCCACAATATCTTGCGTCGCCTTCATCGTGGAGGTGAGACAGAAGTCGTCAGTCTCGGGGATTTACGGATGAATCACGGTAGCCATGAGGTCTCAAGTCGGAGATGTGGCGCTTGATTTGACAGTCAAATCCTTCGAACTTCTATGGCTTTTTAGCCAGCAATCCAGAGCGAGTTTTCTCTAAGACAGACCTCTATGAAAAGGTCTGGCAAGAAGACTATGTGGATGATACTAATACCTTGAATGTTCATATTCATGCTCTTCGACAGGAGTTGGCTAAACATGCCAGTGCAGAAACACCCACCATCAAAACAGTCTGGGGCTTGGGCTACAAAATTGAGAAAGCACGAGGTAGTCAATGAAATTAAAAAGTTATATTCTAGTGGGGTATATCATTTCAACACTCCTAACGATTATCGTAGTTTTTTGGGCAGTCCAGCGAATGTTAATTGACGAAAGAGAGATTTATTTCCTAGTGGGATGACTCTCATGGCAAGTTTTTGTCGGTGCTGGGATTAGTCTCTTTCTCCTATCACCGGTCTTTACTTCATTGGGTAAACTCAAGGAACATGCCAAGCGAGTAGCGGACAAGGATTTTCCTTCAAATCTTGAGGTTCAAGGGCCTCTGGAATTTCAGCAATTAGGCCAAGCTTTCAATGAAATGTCACATGATTTGCAGGCAACCTTTGATTCCTTGGAAGAAAGCGAACGAGAAAAGGGCTTGATGATTGCCCAGTTGTCGCATGATATCAAGACCTCCATCACTTCGATCCAAGCGACGGTAGAAGGGATTTTGGACGGGGTTATCAAGGAAGGAGAACAAGCCCATTATCTAGCAACCATTGGACGCCAGACAGAAAGGCTTAATAAACTGGTTGAAGAGTTGAATTTTTTGAGCCTAAATACAGCTAGAAATCAGGAGAAGACGACTGGAAAAGACAGCATTTTTCTGGATCAGCTTTTGATTGAGTGCATGAGTGAATTTCAATTTTTGATTGAGCAGGAGGAGAGAGATGTCCACTTGCAAGTGATTCCAGAGTCTGCTCGAGTTGACGGAGATTATGCCAAACTTTCTCGTATCTTGGTGAATCTGGTCAATAACGCTTTTAAATACTCTGCTCCAGGAACCAAGTTGGAGGTAGTAGCTAAGCTGAGAAAGAACCAGCTTTCAATCAGTGTGACCGATGAGGGGACAGGGGATTGCCCCAGAGGACTTGGAGAATATTTTCAAACGCCTTTATCGTGTCGAAACTTCGCGTAACATGAAAACAGGTGGTCATGGCTTAGGGTCTTGCGATTGCGCGTGAATTAGCCCATCAATTGGGTGGAGAAATCACAGTTACCAGCCAGTACGGCCTAGGAAGCACCTTTACCCTCCTTCTCAACCTTTCTGGTAGTGAAAATAAAAGCTTAACCCCTTTACAAATCCAGCCATTCATGGTAGAAATGGATCTTTGTGTGAAATATCAGCAGGAAAGCATGAAGCTCGTCAACAGGTGTCTTATGATAAGTAACCTTGGCTGTTTAGGCGAAGGGCATCTGCACGAATCAGGGCTTTCTAAGTGACTATTTCCACCGAAATATTATTTATATCAGGAGGACATTCACATGTCACGTTATACAGGACCATCTTGGAAACAAGCTCGTCGCCTTGGCCTTTCACTTACAGGTACAGGTAAAAGAATTGGCACGTCGTAACTACGTACCAGGACAACACGGACCAAACAACCGTTCTAAATTGTCAGAATACGGTTTGCAATTGGCTGAAAAACAAAAACTTCGTTTCACTTACGGTGTAGGTGAAAAACAATTCCGTAACTTGTTCGTACAAGCTACAAAAATCAAAGGCGGAATCCTTGGGTTTCAACTTCATGCTTCTTTTTGGAACGTCGTTTGGATAACGTTGTTTACCGTCTTGGTCTTGCGACTACTCGTCGTCAAGCTCGTCAATTCGTAAACCACGGTCACATCCTTGTTGACGGAAAACGCGTTGATATCCCATCATACCGTGTAACTCCAGGTCAAGTGATCTCAGTTCGTGAAAAAAATCATTGAAAGTTCCAGCTATCCTTGAAGCAGTAGAAGCAACTCTTGGACGTCCAGCATTCGTATCATTCGACGCTGAAAAAAATTGGAAGGTTCATTGACTCGCTTTGCCAGAACGCGATGAAATCAACCCAGAAATCAACGAAGCACTTGTCGTTGAATTCTACAACAAAATGCTTTTAATTTTTAAGATTTGTTTTTACAGAAAAGCCTACAACAGTGGGTCTTTTTGCTTTTGTCTTAAAACGTTGATTTCTGGGTTTGTCATCATTTTTGTCATCACTCATAATGAACTAACAGCTTTCTCATAAAAATGAGACGGCTGTTTTTGCTTTTTCTTTGGAGAGATGACTGTAGTGTCCATGGTCATAGCCAATGTGGAATGACCTAAACGGTGCTGAAGTTCCTTGTAGGGTATTCCAGAGTTTAAGCAATAAACTAGCGTGTGTGTGTCTAAAACTGTGGAATCCAATATTAGGTACACCAGCATGTTTTGAAACGTGTGTTTAAACGAGTTGCTAGTGTTTTATTGATTCGACTATCAGTTTTTACTGTACAACTGTATCAATTTATCTTTTTATGTTTGTGATTAGTAATGCGCGTGATAATAGGGAATTCTAAAGGTCGATTAAAAAAATAGAATAGTAATGGCTGTATGTGAATTTTGTTATTCAGCAATTACTCTCTATATCAAAAATATGTTAGTAATGTGGAATTGTCTGAAAGAGATTCATGTGATATAAAGGATATACAAAAATCCCTGCAATGAGTAATTGTAGGGATTTTTCAGATGTTAAGGTATATTTTATAAGTAGAGTCAATTGTAATTTAGTCTGTTTTTATAAAAACTTGTTCTGAGCTAGTTAGAGCATTTTTGTCCAGCTATAATTCTAATTTTTGTTTTATCAGATTTATCTTCAGCCGATATTAAACGATTATTTTCAAAACGTTTAAAGGGGATACTTATACCAGGAGGATAAATTTCTATTCCGTATCCTGTAGGTCCTGTTCTGACATCAAGTCCTATAACTCCTTCGTTTGAAATCCCTGCTTTACTTATCTGTCCTCCTTTTACTAAACCATTCTTATTAAATACTAATTCGTATCCTGTTTCATTCCTCCAAGTACCAGCTATACTTGAGTAGTCTCCATGTAGAATAGCCTGTGAGTCAATTTCTTGTGTTGTACTTTCTGTGTGCTTTTCTTCTGTTGGAATCGTGATAAGTGTAGCATCAGTAGCAAACCCAGAATTGAAATTTTTCAGAGTCTTCCATGATTTTGACTGTGAAAGTAACGGTTGCTCCTTCTTGCCATCCCTCAATCATAGATTTCTTAATTTGTACTTGTACACCAGTAATAGGTGCATTGCTAGCTTCTACCCAAATAGTATGATATGTATTTAGAGCTTTAAAATGTCCTGAATATTCTTCCCAATATTCCTGACGTATCAGTTTGGTTGTGAAGCGGTAGAGTTGTCCTGTTTTAAGTGTGCCGTCATTTTCCATATCCCTAAGTTCTTCTGCTGTAGTATCAATAATACTAGTTTCCGTAGCTCTTGTGGTAGATGAAGTGGATGAGGAAGAGGTGGATGATGAGGAGGAACTAGAAGAAGTAGAGGAAATTTGTGAGAAGAATGATTTTCTATTATTTCTGTGCTACCATTTGAGTTATTGAAGAGGAAGAAAGTTGTTCCAATAATGATAAGGGACAGAAGTGAAATTAGAGCTATGACAATCCATTTTTTTATTGTTCTGTAGTAAAGGATAAATAACTATCTGATTCTGATTTTCGGTAAACTTCAACAGTATCATTTACTTTTTGGAACAAAAGATAGTTCATGAATAGGAATAGTTATTGTCTCATTTGTATTAAGTAGTATAATTACATGTTTATCTGAGACGTGAATGATTTTTGTTCTGTGTTTTTGTTTCTCATGTAGTATTAGTTTTCGTACATATAGGCAATCATGTATGGTAAAGTCTTTGTAGCTTTTAAAGACAGTTTCGTAACTCTGTCTTCCTGTAGCCAATCCGTACAGTGTAATATGGTCATCTTCTGCTATGACTCTATTATTGTATTCAGCTGGAATAGAAACTAAGATAATTTTATCATAGTCATCATTAATAGCTACTCGTAGTGTGTAGGATTTACCGTCCTCCATAGCATGTAAAACTTTACCATAGACTTTTACTTTAGTATTTAATTCTATCTCATCATGATTCCACTTGTTATAATCTACCCTCACTATAATTTGATTTATCGCTATCTATAGTAATCTTAGTTTTTGATGGTACTGAGGATGAGGAACTGGAACTACTTTCCTTTAAGGAAGATGAAGAGGTGGAGCTACTTTTTGGATGATGAAATTTGTTTTGATGTTGAACTTGAAGTTGTTTGATTGTTTGAAATTTGTTCTTTAGTACTTATAAAACTTATAACAATAATTACAAACAGTAGTAGTAGAGTGACTATAATTCCTATAGATTGGCCCTTTTTTCCCCATTTTTCTTTTGTTGGCGTCAACTTTTATGACAATGCCTTCATAAACTTCTACATAATCGCCAATTACAGGTTCAAAGTCACAATTCTCGATATTGATTTCCTTTAAACTTCCATCTTCGTATCCTACATAAATAGTGTCTTCGGTTATTCTAATAATTTTTCCTATGTTCATTGGTGCTCTCCTATTTTAATATTCCAGAAAATTTAACTTCATCAGGTGCCATTACGTATCGATTTACAGCGACTTCTTCATCGCTGAGAGTGTAATAGAATCTAGGACTGTTTACTCCGTGGGATTTGGCAATCTTATACAAAGATTTATTTAGTGCACTAATAATTGCTCTGAGTTCTTTGTTTGAATACGAAGCATTATTTTCTGTCAAAATAATTTTGATACCTGGTGTTACTGAAGTTTTTTCCATTTCGAGCATATTGACTCCTAATTGTGTATTCACTTTACCTACACCAGTTTGAATTGCGTTATAATAAGCATCTAAAGTCAATCTTTTAGTTTTCTTCTTTAGATTTGTTTTCAGATTCTTTAGATTTTTCTCAGCTTTCCTCTTGTAATTTTTCTGTTTTTTCCCGCTCTTGTCGCTCTTCCTCTTCTTTTTGTTCCTCAAGCTTCTGTTTAATATTTTCAATTTGCTTATTAAGTTTTAATTCTACTTCGTTTACACGATTAGATAAACTACTAAATTTGTATTCATAATCGTTTTTGTATGTTTCCTCTAGTTTATTAATCTCCTTTCTAACAGATGCTAATTCACTATCGTCAGAAACGAGTTTTAAAGCCTCTTCTAGTGTTATGTTTGATTTATTATTTTTTTGTATTGCTTTCAGTGTTTCGACTAGTTTAGTAACGCGCTCAGTATCTTCAGCATATTGTTGCTTATTATTATTTGTATCTACACAAGAATAAAAGGCGCATAAAGAATAGAATATCAACGCAAATCCTATAAAAGTATTTAAAAATTTTTCCCATATTTGTCCTCCTAACATATAGTTGTATAATATTTTTCGGTTTTTCTCTTTGTGAAATAGCAACATCAAGATTATCTAGTTTACAACTTATTCTTAATCTATTTAGTATGATAAAAATATTATCGCAGTTTATTTATTATCTATTCCTTCCTTATAAATGATTCAATTACTCAACACTAGCTTGACTTGCTTTCGGTAATATGTCATATGCTGTACCATTTGTGAAGTAAGTGAGATTGGGGATTGTTTTGAAACCTACATTTGTTTTGAAGCTATTCCAACTAGTCTTGTCTATATGCTCACTATCCAAGTAATACACGGTTATCTTAGTTTTATCTACTGCTTTTGCTAGCTTTGGAACAAATTCTTGGCAATATGGGCAACTCTCTCTCCCTGTGTATAGGTAAAAGCTTTCTTGATGTTGTATTTTTTGTTCCACAGCCTCTAAACTTATCTTTTGGAGTCTGTTCACAGCTATCTGGTAGTCTGTTTGTGCCAGAGTGGTTAAGTATGCTGTAAATGTGCCAATGATAATAAGTAGTAGTGACAGTAGAATAAGAACTTTTTTCCTATTCATCACATCCGTATCCGTCTTTATCTCTATCTAACCATGGACCGTATTGAGGGTCACTAGCAGGTATGTTTACACGTCCTGCTTTGCGTGCTTCCTTACAGTTTTTGAACGGTCTTAAATTTGATTGTGGAGCAGGTGTAGACGATTGTGTAGGAGTGGTTGTGGTGTGAGATGAAGCTTGTTCTTGCTCTTTTTCTCGTGAAGATGCTTTGCTTTCTTCCACTTTTGATTTAGAGGCTTCGATACTTGCTTTTTCTTCTTCTTGTGCTTTCTCTGTTTTTCTCACTTCACTGATTACTAACGATCCTTTACCGTTTGAATCATATTTTTCTATAGATACTGTATTTCCTGTATAGACCATAAGTTCATTCATTTTCACAGCTAGTGATTCAGGTGTACGAATAAGAAGTTTCTTACCTGTTATGTTGTACTCACGGTATTCATCTTTTTCTTCAATCCCAATTACCTCAGCTTCAACTTCGTAGAGTTTATCTGTGTTAGAGAGTTTGTATGCTATCTCTCTAACTGCTTTGGCTCGTAGTATGATTTTAATTTGTGGGGTATTTAGATAAGCGTCTACAGCTACATGTCCAGTTGGAGACCATTTCTCTATTTTAGAGCTAGTTTCACTACTAGAAGATGAAGTAGAGGAAGATGAACTAGACTGTTTAACTTGTGAAGTCTGATTGACAGAATCATTAGCCTTTGAGTTTGAGCTTGTGAGTGTTCGGTACTACCGCTAGTTAATAGTGTGAAGAACATAATGAGTATAAGTAATAGTACAAAAGCTACCTATAATTTTTGTTCTTTGCTCATTTCCTTGAGTTTTTAATCATTTATATGACCTCCTGCGCTTTTAACTTTAATTAAATAAATTAATACATTATTTCCCTATAGTTATAATTATATCACAGAAATTTAAGCCATAGAATAAGTTTCTTGTAAAAAAATTTAACTATAGATAGTGTAAACTAGATTATTTAATCTAT
>BNJU01001351.1_pt1 | contig 35636 bp, 46 predicted proteins | sample 8539281 | NCBI WGS metagenome assembly BNJU01 (sample SAMD00202456, study PRJDB9452) | human saliva metagenome | isolation source: human saliva | place: Japan
TTGAGATATAATAGGGATACAGAGGAAAAAGCTTGATAAATAGGAGCTTTCAGCACTGTATCCCTATTTTTTTAAAATCAAACAAAAATATCGAAAAAGGAGGCTTTTATGATATGTAAAAGAATATTTCAAACCATTATGTCAGTTATTCCATTAGCAAAAGGCGGTGGAGAATAAATGAGATGGATAATAAAAATAATTTTATTTCCAATCAGCTTGCTGTTAAGTATTCTTACTGCATTTTTAACATTCTTGCTTAGCGTAGGAACAGCAATCCCTATATTTGCTTATGCTGAGTGTGTATTTGTTGCCATAGGCTCATTCTTTTATGCTACACAACACAAGAGCAGCAATAGAAGCACTCATTATAGGATTTCTACTAAGTCCTTACGGAATACCGATGATAGGAACTGTAATTATAGCTTTTATACAAGGAATCAATGAAGCCATAAAATCAATATAAAAAATTTCATAAAAATGGTTACCAAGGGCGATAGATAAAAACTATCGTCTTTTTAGTGAAAAATATCATGGAAAGGAGAGCTTTTAGATGAGTATGTATTTATTTGATGAACAACTCTATCGTTGCAAATAAGACATTGGCAAGAGAGATAGGTTTAAATGAAGCTCTTATCTTACAGCAAACTAAACTATTGGATAGAAATAAATAAGAAATCCGGCACAACTTCTGTGACGGAAGATATTGGACATATAACTCAATAAGAGCATGGCAGGAAAAAGATTTTGACTATATGAGTTTCGATACTGTAAAAAGAACCTTTGCGAAGTTGGAAAAGGCAGGTTTTCTACTCGTAGGAAACTACAATAAAGATCCAAGAGATAAAACAAAATGGTACAGCATAAATACCGAAAAGCTGGAGGAACTTTATATTGAAATTGAGAACAAAAAGAAAAAAGAAGAATTACAAGCCTTAGAAAAAGCTGTGCCTAATGCATTAGGGCAAAATGCACCAATGGAAAAGTGCAAAATCCACCAATGCACAAGTGCAGATTGCACCAATGCAACAGAGCAAAATCTGCCAATGCAAAATGGCAATATGCCCCAACCATTACCAGAGAATACTACAAATAATTCATCAAAGATTACTACAGATAATTCCACCCATCATTCCGTCATAGATGCCGAGTATTCAGAACCAAGAAAAAGGATGGACGGAGAGGCGGAAATAGAAAACAAAAATATATATCAGAACTGCTTAGATGAGTTAAGAACACAGACAGGCTATTATGAACATCTTGAGTTGGGCAATAAATTTATAGTTAAAGACTTTGATGAGATATTAAAGATACTGGCAGATATTATGATACTTGATGATAGAGAGTTTGTTACAATCAATCAAACGAAGCTTCCTGCACATATAGTAAAAGAAAGATTTAGAAAAACTTAAATCAGAGCATTTGAGTATCTGTCAGATGTTATTAAAGGAAAATGAATACAAGATCAGGAATATCAGAGCATTTGTCCCTAACAGCAGCATATAATGCACCAAGTGGGATAGATGCACATTACTCTGCCCTTGTAAGCTATGATATGAGAGGAGGATATTGAATGTGATTAACGAAGAAATTGCAAGAAAGACACTCAGCCTTGAGGTTAAGGGTGCCAAAGTAACCGGAAAACTTCTTTTAGCCCTGCTGAAAAAAACTGATGAAAGAAGCAAAAACTGGGAGGACTTGAAAAACCTGTTAAAGTAAACGGAAATGAAGTCAAAGCTCAAAGATATGGCGAAAAAAAGGACAGCTTGAAGAAATACCGGTAGAAGAAGCGGAACTGAAAGAATTGAAAAAAGAGCTGAACAAATACGGGGTTAAGTTTTTCGGTGATGAAAGATAAAGGAAACAGGCAAATACTCCGTATTTTTTCAAGCCAAAGATATGAAAATGATGGAGAAAGCCTTTAAAAATGCTCTTGCAAGCTCAGAAAGAAAAACGGAACGGAAAGAATCCATTCGTAAAAATATCGAGAAGTTTAAAGAGATGGCAAAAAATACTGTTTCTAAAGATAAAGTTAAGAATGAACAAAAGGAGCAGAGCCTATGAGCAGCTTGATAACATTTGAAAATATGGAATTTGAGAAACTCACTGTAATGGAAAAAGACGGTGAGTTTTTCTTTATCGGAAAAGAAGTAGCTGAAAAGCTTGGATATTCTAATACGAGAGATGCACTGGTAAGACACATGTGCGAAGAAGATAAGGGAGTCGTGAAACACGACACCCTTGGTGGTAGACAGTCATTTACGATAATCAACGAGTCCGGTCTTTACTCTCTTATCCTATCTTCCAAGTTACCACAGGCAAAGGACTTTAAAAGATGGGTAACCACAGAGGTATTGCCGAGTATTCGTAAGAATGGCGGATATATCAAAAAAATCAAGAAAAAATGAGTAATCGAAGAAATATTGGCAAATGCGGTACTCCTTGCCAATCACCTGATTGCTGAAAAAGAAAAAAATCATAGAAGATTTAGAGCCGAAAGCCAAGTATTTTGATGAACTGGTGAATAACCATCTGCTGACCAACTTTAGAAATACAGCAAAAGAGCTTCATATCCCGCAAAAAGTATTTATTCAATTCCTCATAGACAAGAAACTTATTTATCGGGATAAGAAAAGTAGACTTCTACCCTATGCCAAGAACAACAAGGGATATTTTGAGGTAAAGGAATGGTGCAAAGAAGGAGTGAAGCGGTCGTGAATACAGACCTTTGTAACACCGAAAGGCAGGAACTACCTGATTACTTTTTGATTGGAGGGTGAAGAGACTTGTGATAGATAAGATATTAAAAGGACATTAAAAGGTTTATCTAGGTTCAAGATAAGGTAAAGTTTGCAAAGCAAAAACATTCCCCTATCTTGCATTTTTTTCTATATTGGGAATATTTTCTCTCATCATGTGAGAAGCTATACCGGCGGAGATGTAATAGACAGGATATTTCAAGGAATACTTGAGCTTAATACGATGAGCTTTTATCCCAAGCATACATCTTAGTTGATATACTGGTAGGACGTTGAGTAGCAGCTATAATTAAATTTATTATCTATACCAAAGGTAAAAACGCCAAGAAGTTTAGACAAGGAAAAAGAGTACGGTTCGGCAAGATGGGGAAATAAAAAGACATCGAGCCGTACATGGATGAAAAGTTTCAAAACAATATCTTGCTAACTCAAACAGAACGATTAACCATGAACGGTAGACCTGCTAATCCAAAGTATGCAAGAAATAAGAATGTACTTGTCATAGGAGGATCAGGAAGTGGCAAGACTCGATTTTTTGTAAAACCCAACCTTATGCAAATGCACAGCAGTCTATTGTGTAACTGATCCGAAAAGGAACGATAGTTCTTGAGTGTGGTAAAATGCTTTGAAGATAACGGATATGAGATAAAAATCTTAAAATACCATTAACTTCAAAAAGAGCATGAAGTACAATCCCTTTGCTTATCTTAGAAGTGAAAAGGACATACTCAAATTAGTACAGACAATCATCGCAAACACCAAGGGAGAGGGAGAAAAAGCAGGTGAAGATTTTTGGGTAAAAGCCGAAAAACTCTACTATACAGCACTTATCGGCTACATCTTCTATGAAGCTCCAAGAGAAGAAAAGAACTTGCAACACTCCTTGATATGATTGACGCTTCGAAGTAGAGGAAGATGACGAAACCTATATGAACTGATAGACAGACTCTTTGAAGCATTGAAAAGAAAGAGCTCACACACTTTGCGGTGAAGCAATATAAAAAGTACAAATTGGCTGCCGGAAAAACAGCGAAATCTATTTTAATTTCTTGCGGTGCAAGGCTTGCTCCATTTGACATTCAGGAACTTAGGGACTTGATGCAAGAAGATGAATTGGAACTGGATACTCTTTGGTGATAGAAAGACTGCCCTTTGTTATTATCTCCGATACCGATGATACTTTTTAACTTTGTAGTATCAATTATGTATTCACAACTATTTAATCTGCTCTGTGATAAAGGCGGATGATGTTTATGGCGGAAGATTACCTGTTCATGTAGGATGTCTCTTGGATGAGTTTGCAAATATCGGCTTGATTCCAAAGTTTGAAAAGCTGATTGCAACCATCAGAAGCAGAGAAATCTCTCGCAAGTATCATCTACAGGCACAATCTCAGCTAAAGGCACTCTACAAGGATAATGCTGATACCATTGTTGGCAACTGTGATAGTACCCTTTATTCTTAGGTGGAAAGAGAAAACAACTCTAAAAAGAGCTTTCAGAAACACTGGGAAAAGAAACCATCGACCTTACAACACATCAGAAACAAGGAGCAATCAAAAGAGTTTTTGGACTGAATTACCAAAAAGACTGGAAAAGAACTGATGAGCTAAGATGAAATAACCGTTATGGACGGCAGTAAATGTATCTTTCAGCTTGTGGTGTCCGCCCTTTCCTATCGGATAAATTCGACATTACAAAGCACAAGAATTACAAACTCCTTGAGGACTATGACAAGAAGAATTTGTTTGATATTGAAAGCTACATGAAGCGAAAAGGAAAAGCAAAACTGAATAGGATACGGTTATTACAAGAATGCAGTAAGTCTAAAAATAGATTTGCTGCTTTTTTCATGCTCAGAAAAATCAGGAGGTAAAATGAACAGGATCAGAAGTCCTACTTAATAAAACAGAATGAAACAGGCAAAAACTGAACAGCAGTGTTATGGAGCGATTGGAAAAATAAAACTTTCAGTCGCTTTTTAATTGAAAAGAAAAAGGAGAAATTAAAATATGAAGCAGGAAATGATGAACATCAATGCCAACTTGGTTGCAGAGCCTACTTTCTCAAGTTTTGAAAAAGACGGAGAAACGGTAGAAGTCGTTAATTTTGCACTTGTAAAGAAGTACGGGAAAGGCAAGGAATATATCAACTGTGCCGCTTACGGTGAGAAGGTAGAAACAGCAAAAGACTTTGAAAAGGCGATCTCTATTCATATCTTTGATATTTCAAAGAGCGTGAAAAGACGGTAAGACTTACAAAAACTTTGTAGTGAAGTCATACAACAAAAATTGAGAAGAAAGAAAATAAGGAGGAAGAATAAAATGGAATTTTTTTACACAGGCAGTAGATGTACTGAAAGTATTGGTAATGGCGGTAGGAGCAGGACTTGAGCATGGGGTGCGATCAACCCTGATGGAAGGTTACGGGAACGACAATCCCGGCGCCAAGAGCCAAGGCGTGAAGCAGCTTATGGCAGGAGGCGGTATCGTCCTTATCGGCTTAAAACTGATTCCGCTTCTTGCCAATGTACTAAAGTAGGAAGAAAAGGAGCGATGAAATGTTTGGGATATTCGACAAGATAGAAGAATTTTTCAAGGAGCTTCTACTGGGCGGTATCCAAGCAAACTTAGAGTCCATGTTTCTTGACATTAACAATCAGGTTGGGAAAGTGGCAGCAGATGTAGGACAGACACCGATGGATGGAACGGAGAAGTATTTAACTTTATCAAAAGTACTAACGACCCGTCATTATTCCAATAGCAGGACTAATCATAACGGCAGTCCTTTGTATCGAGCTTATCAATATGGTCATGCAAAAGAACAATATGCACGATACGGACACCTTTGACTTTTTCAAATACATCATCAAGATGTGGATTGCCGTATGGTTAGTTTCCCATGCCTTTGAATTTTCGATGGCAGTCTTTGATGTGGCACAAAGTATGGTAAACAAAGCGGCGGGGGTGATTAACACCTCTGCTGTTGTTTCCGGAGATCAAATTGTTCAGATGGTAGAAGCTTTAAAAGATAAGGGACTGTGAGAACCTCATTATGATTCTCTTTGAAACCTCACTGATCAAGGTTGCCATACAGGAATCTCCATTGTCATCATGCTCGTTGTGTATGGAAGAATGTTTGAAATCTATGTTTACTCATCGGTTTCAGCCATACCTTTTGCGACAATGGGAAACAAAGAATGGGGACAGATCGGAACAAACTACATCAAAGGACTGTTTGCCCTTGGACTGCAAGGACTCTTTTTAATGGTTTGCCTTGGAATTTACGCAGTATTAGTTAAGACAATACAGATTACAGACATTCATACCAGTACCTTTACGATACTTTGGGTATGCAATTTTGTTGGGACTGATGATGTTAAAAAGCGAACACTGGCAAAAAGTGTATTAAACGCACACTACAAAAAAAGAAAAGGAAAGATAGTATGAAGAAAAGAAAAACAATATGGAAAGCAGCTCTTCTTGTAACAGGCATTGCCTTTTGTGATGGATAGCATAAAAAAACATAAGAAAATGAAAGAATTGAGCGAAAGAATCACAAGAATCGGACATTGTCATAATGATTTTTTTGTCTGATGCAGGAAGAATCAATCAAAGCACAGAGGAACAGCTTGCCAGTATTCAGGAAGAAATCGGCTCCGTATATGAACACATGGAGGAGCTGTCAAAGGAAAAAGAAGATGGGAGGTAAGCTATGGCGTATGTACTGATCCCGAAAAGACTTAAAGAAAGTAAAAACGAAGGTCGCTTTTAACTTAACCAAAAGACAGCTAATCGGCTTTTTACTTTCGCAGGACTGGTAGGAATACCGGTCTATTTATTTATGAGAAAGTTTGTAGCAAAATGATATAGCAATTCTATTTCTCATCGTGTCCACACTTCCCATCATTACACTGTTTGAAAAAGACGGACTGACCTTTGAAAAGTATTTTAAGTATATCTATTTACACAAGTTTTACCAACCGCAAAAGCGTGTGAGAAAGGAGGTTTACCTTGAACAGCAAAAGAAAAATTCAGCAGCTAAAAGCTCACGCAAAACAAAAAGGCGTTAAAAAGCAAGAAAAACAGGAATTAAAGCAAGATAAAAACAAAGATAAAAAGAGAAAGGCGGATTTTTAAGCCTTATCTTTAAGAAAGAGACGAAACGCCATACCGTAGAAGATACCCTTCCCTATCTTAGAATGTTGAAAAGCGGGATATGCCAGAGTGATGAAAGGCATTTCAGTAAGAGCATTGTCTTTGATGATATTAACTATCAGCTTGCCTTAGAGGAAGATCGAGATTTGATTTTTAATCAGTTTGCCAACTTCTTAAATTCCTTTGATCCGAGTGTCGGGATTGAACTTTCCTATATCAATCAGCTTGGAAGAAACGAAGAAATGCAGTCGGCAATTCAGATACCGGATAAAAAGACGGTTTTGACGAGATACGCCTTGAGTTTCGAGAAATGCTAAAAAAATCAGATTGTAAAGGGAAATAACGGGCTTAGAAAAATCAAAGTACATTACTTTTTACCGTCGAAGCGGACAATATGGAGCAGGCAATCTCAAAATTGGAAAGACTGGAGATTGACATCTTATCTTCCCTAAAAAGTATGGGCGTGCGTGCAGAAAGCCTAAACGGAGAAGAAAGGCTGAAAATCCTTCACGATGTATTAAATCCGGGCAAGACCTTTGAGTTTTCCTACAAAGACCTAAAGAAAAGAGAAAGCACAAAGACATATATTACGCCTGATGAATTTAACTTACACCGAGCAGATACTTTAAGTTCGGAAGTTTGATCGGAGCGACAAGCCATTTTCAAATCCTTGCCAGTGAACTTTCATGATCGAATGCTTTGCTGAGTTTTTGGATATTGATGATAACATCAATATCTCTGTTTCATATCAGGGCGATAGAACAGAGCGAAGCTCATTAAGATGGTAAAAAGGAAAAATACTGATATTGATAAGATGCGAATTGAGGAAAATAAAAAGGCGGTAAGAGCGGGTTATGATATGGACATCTTACCGTCAGACTTAATCACCTATGGGGAAGATGTAAAAAGCCTTTTTAAAAAGACTCTGCAGACAAGAGATGAGCGTATGTTTGTCGTAACCATTGTCTTTATGAACTTCTGCAAGGACAGTACAGAAACTGAAAATGCCATTGCACAAATCAGCTCCATTGCCAATAAGCATAATTGCAAGATAAAAAGACTTGACCATGCACAGGAGCAAGGACTTATAAGCGTACTTTCCTCTTGGCGTGAATAAGCTGGAGATTAACAGAGGCTTAACTTCCTCATCAACAGCCGTCTTTATACCGTTTACCACAGAGGAGCTTTTTCATCAATCTGCAGTAATAGCTTATACTATGGACTAAATGCTTTAAGTCATAACCTGATTATGGCGGATCGAAAGAAATTAAAGAATCCCAATGGGTTAATCTTAGAACACCCGGAAGTGGTAAGTCGTTCTCGGCAGCGTGAGATGGCAAATGCCATTTTGGTAACGGACGATGATGTCATCATCTCGCGATCCGGAGGGCGAATATGGCAACCTTGTGCGTCAGTTTAACGGGAGAGGTCATTAAGGTCAGCAGTAAATCAAAGGATTACCTCAATCCCCTTGACATCAATATGAACTACGGCGATGGAGATGCACCGTTAAAAAGACAAGGCAAACTTCATTATGTCTATGCTTGAACTTGTCGTTGAGGAAGCGGACTGACGGCAGAAGAAAAGTCGGTTATAGACAGGTGCTTACCGAAAATCTATGAAAAGTATTTTAACGAACCTGAACCGAAAAACATGCCTATCTTACAAGACCTATACGATATGTTAAAAAATCAGGAAGAAAAGGTCGGGAAAAAACTGGCAACGGAGATGGAGATTTATGTAACAGGTTCTCTTAATGTCTTTTAACCATCAGTCCAATGTGGACTTAAATAAACAGCCTTTGTTTCGATATTAAGGAATTGGGATCGCAACTTAAAAAAATAGGTATGCTTGTGATTCAGGATCAGGTTTGGAATAAGGTATCCCAAAACAGAGGAAACAAGGCAACAAGGTATTACATCGACGAATTTCACTTACTTCTAAAAGAAGAACAGACCGCCTCTTACTCCGTAGAAATATGGAAGCGTTTCAGAAAAATGGGGAGGAATTCCGACCGGCATTACGCAGAATGTCAAAGACTTACTGATGAGTAAGGAGATAGAAAAATATCTTTGATAACACCGATTTCGTACTTTATGCTCAATCAAGCGTCAGGAGATCGGGAAATCTTGGCAAGAAAACTGAAAAATCTCCAAACCGCAGCTTAAATATGTTACTAATTCCAATGTGGAGAAGGACTGTTATTCTTTGGGAATACCATTGTTCCCTTTTATTGATAAGTTTCAAAAGATACCATTCTCATCAGAAGATGACAACGAAAACCCGAAGAAGTGAGGTGATAGCTGTGAAAAAGAAATTAAAGCGAGATTTTAAGGAAAGGCAAAAATCAAAGAGGAAGCAAAACTGTTAGGAAAAGAATATATGGATGCGGATGAAGTCGGCAAATTAAAGCATGGCGATGATTACAGAGGAAAGATTATCCACGAGAAAGACAGGTTTCAGGACAAGATCCACGAAAAGGAAAGCAAAAGAAATTTCGAGAATGAAATTCAGCAAGGAAGTCCTAAAGAAAGGTAAAACAACCTAAAAATGTTGTAAAAGACAAGGAAACAGATACCTCAAAAGAAGATAATAAATCCCTCTTGTATCCGGCGATGAAAACAGTGCTTCTACTTCCTTTACGAACGATGAAACAACAGCTACAAATGATGAAACAACAGTTGGTGAGAGAATTTCTGTACCAAAAAGCGTAAAAAAAGAGAATATCTTTCCTCAAAGGTCAAATGAAAATTTCTTTGAAGAACAAAAAGCCGAGCTTTTAAAGAAAAGAAAAATGGCTGAAAAGGTCAGAAAAGAGTTAAGAACGGAAGGAAAGTATAGTCAAAATGAAGAAGTCTACGATCCTTTAGGAAAAGACCTTGATAATGATGGGATCATCGACAGGTATGACAATGACTTTAAGGACAGCGACTATTTTGAATCGACTTATGATGTGGAAGATAATCTTCATACCAAAGAAACAGAAAACTCCTCTCGAAATCACAATGCTCAAAAGAAGCGGTATAAACGAAAAAACTACTCGGATAAGCTCTATACAAGGAAAAAGGAAGATAATACCGCAGACGATAAGACGGAAGGGAAAAAGTCTTCCAAAGAGATGATTCAGGACAGAGAAAAGAAAAAACCTGCGAAGGTATCCGTTCTGTCAGGCTTAGCAAAAGGAAGTGAAGCGGTAAGTGATTACTTATCCCATGGCAGTGATGAAAATCAGGGTGTGGAAACAGGAGAAAAGATTGCAGACGGCAATTCAAAATTACTTCATGGGATAAAAAACTATGCCGATAAGAAAAAGGCTAAAAAAAGCTATAACCTAAGCAAAAAAGATTACAAGATACGAAAGCGTAAATCCAAGTTGGAGTTTCGGGAAGCCAAAGAGGAATTAAAGAAAACAAAGGAATATAAGCAAGCAAATGCCTTTAAGAAGTTTCAAAAGAAAAAGCAGATGAAATCCGCTATTGGAAAACGAAATAAATCAAGGCTTAGAGATCGTATCAAAGAAAGTCTGATCGGAACACTGAAAAGCTCAAAAGAAATGCTGATACGAAAAGCAAAGGGACTTATGATGATTGTCATAGGTCTTATTATTTTGGGGACTTTTATCATTCAATTTGCAGGCACCTCCATGACCGGAAATGATAAATTCTACAAGCGGCGTATTAACTACAACCTATCTTTCCGACCAAAATGTACTAAGTGAAATCAATCAACAGTTTTTCGGGATTGGAAGAAGGTCTGCAAGATGAAATTAGTTCCGTAGAGTCCAATTATCCCGGCTATGATGAATATCTCATAGAAAAAGAGGGAGAAATCGGACATAACACCCATGAGCTTTTTATCCTATATCACTCAAGATGTGGAGAAATTAAGGATTCAAAGGAAGTTCAAAAGTATCATCCATGACCTTTTTACAAAGATGTATGATTTATCTTATCGGGAAGAAATTGAAATCCGATACAGGACAGTTACGGAAACATATACCGATGAAGATGGCAATGAGCATACCGAAAGTCATGAAGAAGCTTATGAGTATAAGAAGCTCATAGTAACTCTGAAAAAAAGAGAAATGGACAGTGTTGTAAGAGAAATCTTTGCAGAGTATCCCGATAATGTTCTTCACTATGAAGCCTTGCTTGCCTCTAAAGGAAATATGGAAACTGTCTTTGGAAGCGGAAACGGAAATTTATCGGAGATTGTAGACAATCCCGACTTTTCAAATCCGGGAATTGCCTTTGACGATATAACGGTGAAGGCACTGTTTAACGAAGCGGAAAAGCATATCGGAAAGAGATATGTTTTTGGGGCGAACGGGCCGAATAACTTCGACTGTTCGTCCTTTGTGTGCTGGAGCTTTACCCACTCGGGAGTAAAAAATATGCCACGAACAACCGCTTGGGGAATTTACAAAACTTACTGCAATTCCGTATCACCATCGGAAGCAAAGGCGGGAGATATTATCTTCTTTAAGAATACCTACGACAGCGGCTCCCCTATTTCTCATGTCGGCATTTATGCAGGAAACGGAATGATGATTCATGCAGGAGATCCGATTCGCTTTGTCAGTATCAATACACCTTACTGGAGGGAGCATTTCTATGGCTTCGGCAGAGTTAAGTAAAGAAAGGACGGTAAAATGTGAAAAAAGAACTTACAGCAGTGAAAAACAAAATTCAAAAGTTAAAGGATAAAAAGGCTCTGATTGATGAAGAATTGGAGCCTTTTATTGATTCGTGAAGAAGAACTTGAAAATGAGGAGATTATTGCACATGCAGAAAAAACAATATCACAATTACAGATTTAATGGCAAAGGTTAAAGAGGAACAAACGGAAATAAAAAAGGAGAAAAATCATGAGAACAGTTATGAAAAATAAGGTATTTACAAGGTTAATGACAGCGTTACTTCTTGCTGTTACGGTCATTATGGCAGCTTACCCATCGGTAGCCTATGCACAGATTGATGAAAAAGAAGCAGCACAGGAAACACTAAAAGAAGAACCGAAAAAACCGGAAATTACAGTTATTAAAAAGGAAGAAGAAAAAGAAGTGCGTTATCCCAACAAATTGACTGCAAAAGAGCCGGAGAATTTAAAGCAAAAAATGGCTTCAAACGGAGAAACAACCAATACCAATAAAGGGCTTCCGACCGAGCCTACCAAATCAAGGGCAAGTGTTACGGAGAATGTAAATAATGCCAATCAGGAGTATTCCATTCATCATGGAGATAGTAGTGATAACAAAGAAACGGATAAATATTCTGCGGATGCCAGACAGTTTATTACCTTTCAGACCAAGAACGGAAAGACCTTTCACCTCATCATCAATCATGATGAACAGGGAGAAAATGTTATGCTTCTTACCGAAGTTTCGGAAGATGATTTGCTTAATATGGTAGAAATCAAGGAAAAACCGAAAGAAGTGGTCAAGGAAGAACTCATAAAGGACGAACCGAAAGAAGAAGCAAAGCCTGAAAAAAAGGAAGAAAAAAACAGCACTGGAACATATATCCTGCTTGCTCTTTGTAACTTTGGGGGCATTGGGAGCAGGATATTATTTTAAGGTGGCAAAAAAGAAAGAAGATAAGGAACTGGAAGCCTTTGAGGAAGATGATGATTTTTTCTCGGAAGCGGAAGGTAGTGAAGAAACGGAAAATGAAGAAGTTGAAAATCAGGAGACGGAAGATGAAACAGATGACAGTGAAGATGAATTAGAAGAATAATTCTTCACGAAAAACATATAATATTCAGAACATAACACAGGGCGGAAGAATCACAACTTTCGCCCTATTTTACTGAAAAACAAGGAGGAAAAACGATATGGAACTTGTGATAGCAGAAAAACTGAGTGTTGCCCTATCAATAGCCAAAGTGATTGGGGCAAAAGAATAAAAAAAGATGGATATTATGAGGGAAACGGATACAGGGTAAGCTGGTGCGTGGGACATTTAATACAAAATGGCAAATCCCTGATTCTTATGATGAAAAAGTATGCAAAATGGAATATTGACGACTTGCCGATTATTCCAAGTGAATATCAGTATGATGTGGCAAAGGCGACAAAAAAGCAGTTTAACACCCTGAAAAAGCTGATGAATGATAAGGAGATTGATACAGTTATCAATGCCTGTGATGCAGGACGGGAGGGAGAAGCAATCTTCAGACTTGTATATCTTCAAGCAAACTGCAAAAAGAAGATGAAAAGGCTTTGGATTTCATCAATGGAAGATTCTGCAATTAAAGAAGGCTTTGATAATCTAAAAGACGGAAAAGACTATGACAATCTCTTTGAATCGGCTCAAGCAAGAGCAATCGCCGACTGGCTTGTCGGAATGAATATCAGCAGGCTTTATTCCTGCTTGTATAAGCAAAATTATAGTGTTGGCAGAGTTCAGACACCGACTCTTGCCATGATTGTAAAAAGAGATTACGAGATAACTAATTTTAAGAAAGATAAATACTACACAGTGGAGCTATCTATGAACGGCTTTATACTTTCGACTGAGCGAATTGATGATGAGGTTGCTGCTGAACAGCTAATCAATTTAGTTGGCGATAAGATTGAAATCACTGATGTTATCCAAAAAGAGAAAATTACAAAGCCTGATTTACCATTTGACCTTACGACACTTCAAAGAGAGTGCAATAAGTATTTTGGATATAGTGCCAAGCAGACACTTGATTATGCCCAAAGCCTTTATGAGAAAAAGCTCATCACCTATCCAAGAACAGACAGCAGATGTTTAACAGAGGATATGATTGTAAGTACGGTCAATAACATTTTGGGTAAAAATGACTTTGATACAGAGCGTATTAAGGTAGTATTTGATTCTAAAAAGGTTACAGATCATCACGCTATTATTCCGACAGTAAGCTCACTGAGTGAAGCTTTATCGGGCATTCCTGAGAGTGAAGCAAAGGTATATAGGCTTATTTCTAATAAGCTTCACGCAAGTGTAGGTTATCCATTAGTGGAAAGCACAACAAAGATTATAGCTGAATTTGACGGTTTTGAATTTACAAGTTCAGGTAAGGTAATTAAGGATGAAGGCTTTAGCAAATACCTTAAAGAATACAAGTCTAAGAAGAATGAGGACACAGAGCTTCCTAATGTAAGTGTTGATGATGTTTTAAGCATTGAAAATAAAGAGATTAAAGAAAAATTTACCCAACCTCCCAAGCACTTTACTGAAGATACGCTTCTAAAGTCTATGGAGATCGCAGGAAATGACGCACTTGAAAAAGGTGTAGAAGTGGAAAGAAAAGGTCTTGGCACACCTGCAACAAGGGCAGGAATTATTGAAAATCTAATCTTTAAGGGCTTTGTAGAAAGGGATAAGAAAAATCTTGTAGCCACGCATAAAGGGATTAGCCTTGTAACAATAGTATCCGATACCTTTAAATCAGCAGAAACAACAGCAAAATGGGAAATGGAATTATCGGATATTGCTCAGGAAAAATCTTCAAAGGAAGAATTTTTTTAGAAGCGATTGAAAAATGAGCTAAAAAGAGGCTGTTCTGATATACGCAAAGTAAGAGGCAACTAATTTCAGAGTGGAAAAAAATCTCTAAAAATGCTATAATATAAGCAATTTATTTGTAATTGTTAGAGAATTAAGATGGCAATAAAAAAATCAAGATTATATAAAAAAATTTAATCAGAGAGTTGATTTCTGCCAAGTGAAACAGAATGGGTTGAATTTAAGCATAATAACGATGAACCTCAGATGATAGGTGAGTATATTTCTGCTTTTGGGCAATTCTGCAACTTTTATGGGGAAGACCCTAAAGCATATTTACTCTGGGGTATTGATGATAATACACAAAAATTGTAGGAACTACATTTGATTATAGGAGAGTAAAAAGGTTCGGAAGAACTTGAAGCATGGTTATCTCTGAATGACAAATCCAAGAATAGACTTCAGATTTTTATAAAACAGAAATTGAGGATAAAAAAATGTAGTATTACTCGAAATTCCATGTGCAGAAAAAGCAGCCAATTAAGTTTTTCAGGTGAAGAGTATATTAGAATTGGAACAAATAAGAAGAAGTTGAAAGAATATCCTGATAAAGAGAGATCTCTATGGGCAGCTTTTTGATACAACTCCGTTTGAATTAAGAAATGCAAAAGATAATATTTCGTTTCATGAGGTGTTAGATGTACTGAATGTAGCGGGATATTATGAAAAGATGGGGTTTGCATTACCACAAAATAACAATAAAAATATTGGATGATTTTACTAATGAAAAGTTTATAAAAAGAAATGATTCCGAAGCTATGATATTACTAATTTAGGAGCATTACTTATTTCAAAAGATTTAAAGAATTTTGAGAGTTTAGCTCATAAATCTATAAGAGTAATTTGGTATAAAGAGAACAATAGACTTGACACGATACGGGAAAAAAAGTATTTAGTGAAGGTTATGCTATTTCATATGAGGAAATTGTAGATTATGTTTTGACTGTCATTCCACAGGAAGAGATAATTGAAGACTCTATAAGAAAAACTAAGTTGGGTTATCCGGAGATAGCAATTCGTGAGTTAATTGCCAATATCATGATTCATCAAGCTATTGAACAAAAAGGGACAAGTCCTATGGTTGAGTTATTCAAAGATAGGATAGAATTTTCAAATGCAGGTTCGCCATTGGTTTCGATAGACCGCATTGTTGATACAGTTCCGATTTCAAGAAATGAAAATCTTGCAGGATTTATGCACAAATGTGGGATTTGTGAAGAAAGAGGAAGTGGTTTTGATAAGATAGTATATGCGACAAGTAAGAATTCTATGCTTGCTCCTAAAAATCGAAAAATCAAAGTGATAAATTCACAAAAGTAACTCTCTATTTGAAAGCTCCTTTTGACTTGATTAGTAAAGAAGATAGAATAAGAACTTGTTATATGCAGGCTTTGCTTTGTCTATGTCAATGGAGAGAGCATAACGAATAATTCGCTCAGAGAATTATTTGATATAAGTGATAAAGATAAATATAAAGCATCGAGGATAATTAAAGATACATTAGAAGCCAAACTTATTAAGCCAGTTGATGAAAATACAGCTCCGAGATATATGAAGTATATTCCTTTTTGGGCTTGATTTAAGTTGCAGTAAGTTGCAAAATCGTGATTTATGCAGTATGAATGGGAGATAAAACCCAGTAAAATAAGGATTTTTAGTAAGTCAAAACAGAAAAATTAAGTTGCAGTAAGTTGCAGCACATAGAATTTAAAGGTGATTAGAGTAAAATCTAACCACCTTTTTTGTTTGTAAAAAAGAAGGAGGTAAAAATGCGAATAAATGATTTTCATAACTTTTTGGAGCTTGTAAAACAAGATGTGCTTCAAAGTGAAGCAGAATATCTGAAGCTACTAAAGGTTGTCGGAAACAATCAGAGATATGACTTTAGAAGTCAGCTTAGTATCTATGATAGAAATCCTGAAGCGACAGCCTGTGCCAAGTTCGATTACTGGAGGGGAACACTTTAACCGAACCGTTATGCGAGGTCAAAAGAGTATCCCCATTTTAGAGGACTACGGCACATATAAGAAAGTGGACTATATCTTTGATATAGGTCAGACTGTTTCAAGAAATAGGGATGTCAATGAGGTCAATCTTTGGAGATTTGATAAGGAAGTTCATAGAGATGTCTTAAAGGAAATGATAGAAAACGAAGGTTATGAGGAAAGAGAAAGCACCTTAGAAAATATCTTTTCTTTAAGCAGACTTTACGGTGATGAAAAGATAGATAGCCTTATGAATGAGCTTAGAATAGCAGATGAGGATAGAATATCTTTTACCAAGTTTGTGAGGGACTCAATAAGCTATGCAGTTGCCTCAAGATTTAAGGCAGATTATCCGATAGATAACGAACTTTTAAGAGAGAATTTTCAAAGACTTGACAGCATTTCCCTTATGAGCTTGGGTGAAACCGTATCGGATATTAGCGGAAAGATTATTGATGCAACCATTCAGAAAAGTAAAGAGCTTGATAAAGAGGTTTTAAGAGGTAAAGAAGCAGGATATAATAAGATTAGAGAAGAAATTGAGGAGGTAGAAGAAAATGTACTTCGACGAGATGATCAGAAAAGAAATGAAAACGAGCGAGTTCTCCGAAATGGAGAGTACGGACGAGATAATAGAGAAAATCAGGGAGAATACGCTAAACAGCTTGGAGGAACAGACGGACTTCATGAAAGAATTCCCGAATCCGACTTACGCAGTGATGAGGCTCACTTACCTTTCACAGAGCGAGGAGCAGAGTCACTTCGAGATGTTGGTAGACCTTTACAAGGAGAAGAAGCTGACAGGACACCTGATGGATATTCAGAAACAAGCGATAGAATTTATGAGAACAGAGAAGCCGAAGCTGATGGCAGCTTGGAAGATAGAGGGCGAGAACAATCCGCAGTATGGGGCAATGATTTCAGCCTTAAAAGAGATGACCATCAAGGAAGTGGTAGAAATCTAAAAGAAAATACTGAAGCAGAGATAAGAGAAGCTGATAAGGCTTCTTTTTCTTTGACTAAAAATTCTTATGGACAGATGAGGCTTACTATTCCTCTTAATCAGAAGGATATAGACACTATCCTTATTAACGGAGGAAATCACGATAGCGGTAGGCTTCCTGTTATCGCAGAGTTTTCTAAAGGAAAGAGCAATGAAGAATTGGGAGAATACCTCAAAGATACCTTTAGGGGTGGAAATGGATTTTACATTGACGAAAGAGAAGTATCTTCCTGGTATTCGGATAAAGGAATTCATTTAGCTTACGGGACTTCTGCAAGAGAGGATAATACACAAATTTTAAGCTGGCGTGATGCAGCAAGTAGGATAAATGAACTTCTTGACAGAGGTGAGTTTGCTACAAATGTAGAACTTTTAGAGGCACAGGACTATGAAAAGGGATAGAATTTCAGAATCCTTATGGTATCTAACGCACGATTTAAGCGAAGAAGGAATAGAGCAAGGATATTTCAACCTTTTGAAAGAGGTGGTGGCTTTCCAGAAGAAACGAAAAAGATTGTCTGAAGCGTTAAAAAAATCCTGAATATCTGAAAGAAACAATCAAAGAATATAGTAGGTTTTTAGAAGGATACAAAGAAAACAGAGATGTACTAAGGTTTCATTATCACAAGGTTGATAGCCTTTTATCAAAGACTCAAGGAGCTTGAACTTCCGAGAAAGGAATATACCTCTAATCTTACTGAACTTCCAAAGGTACAAGGATTTATTACAGAAGATGAAGTCCTTACATGATTTCAAGAGGAAGTGGAGTCGATAAAGGAAAAGAGCGAATTATTAAGTTTTTTTCAAAGAAAATCATACCTTGCAGGAAAAAGCGAATTTCCTAAAAAGATGAATATGGAATTGGCGGAGGCTCTCATGCTGTTTCAGGCGAAAGAGGAAGTGGAGAATGGCACGATGCAAAGGGACTTAAATTACAGAAGAATCATTGTAACGATGTATTTCTTACTTGGTCAAATGTAGCAAAGATATAGATGAGCTGCTTTCTAAGAATCTTTATCTTGAAGAAAAGGACATTGAAAGAAAGGCAGAGATAGAAGAACAAAAAGAGCCAAGTTATTATTCTAAAGATGATCCAAATAATCTAATGACAGATGAAATGATTGAGAGAGTGCCTGAGCTTTATGCACAGGAAGATGTAGCCTTAGCAGACAAACAGGTTCATGCAGCATATATCATTCCATTTAGAAGCAACTGGACTTGGTATATGACGGAGTACGATAGAGAAAGCAAAGACGCTTTTGGACTTGTTTTAGGAATTGAACCTGAATGGGGATATTTTAATCTTGATGAACTAAAGGAATTAAATGCCCAAAGGCTTGTTTTAGAGGATTTCCCAAAGACCTTTAGAGAACTGAAAGATAGTGAACTTAAAAAGCAGATGGATGAGCAGGAGCTTCAGCATGTTTTTAACGGAGAACTTAGCTTTGAGGACAATATTGCAGAGCTTGAAGCACCTGAAGAAGTAGAAGAAAGAATACAAGAAGAACCTTTTCAGGCTACCTTATTAGATTATCTAAAGGAAAAAGAAGAAGTAGAGCTTAACGAAAAAGAGGACAGCCCTTTAGATGAGTTTGCAGTTCAAGAAGGCGATACCGTCTATTTTAATCATGAGGAGTACAAAGTAAGGGAGATTTCTAAAAATCAAATCACAGGAAGAAATGATTTGTGGCTTGATCCTGCAAGGCAAGGTAATCATCAAATACCGATTGTATCCTTTACTGATAATGAGGATTTATTAAGACAAGTAAGTCTTGAAAGACCTGAATTTATCATCGGCGATGAAGTGAAATATAAGGGAAAAGACTATACCATCACAAGATTTGATGATATGGGAAATAACCTAAACACAGTAACGGTTAAGGATAATACCGAATATCTTGGAGGTATGATTACAGGCTCCGATGTAATTCCTTATCGTAAGGAAAGTGAGCTTGATAAAATCTTTGAAAAATCTGACTTATATAAAAATCCGAAAAGACTTTTGAGGAAGCAGAGATAAAGAAAAATCAGGCTCACAATTTCAAGATTACAGAAGAAACGCTTCCTTCAAAGTTATCTCCAAGTGAGAGGTTAAACAATAATCTTGAAGCAACTTATGCTTAACAGAGTGGGAAGTGGAGAACGAGAGCTTGATATTACAGCTCAGGAAGTTTTTAGCGAAAATATGTTGGTTGGGGTGACTTGTTGATGTCTTTGATGAAAGTAAGGATGGACAGTGGAAAGAGGCAAGAGCTTTCTTAAAGGAAAAATCTATCGTCATCAGAATATGAAGTCTGCAAGAGAATCAACCTTAACGAGCTTTTTACACACCGAAAACCGTTATTGATGGCGTATATAAGACACTTTCAGGTATGGGATTTAAACAGGGCAATATCCTTGAACCGTCAATGGGTGTTGAGAACTTTATCGGTAATCTACCTGATGAAATGAATAAGTCAAAATTTTATGGTGTGGAACTTGATTCGGTAAGCGGGCGTATTGGAAAGCTGCTATACCCTGAAAGTGATATACAGGTTAAGGGACTTGAAGAAACGGGATTTTCCAACAACTTCTTTGATATCGCAATCGGAAATGTTCCATTTGGAGAGTATAAGGTAAATGACAGGGAATACAATCGTAATAACTTTCTTATTCACGACTACTTTTGCAAAAATCCATTGATAAGGTTAGAAATGGTGGCGTTATCGCCTTTATCACATCTTCAGGAACGATGGATAAAAAAGACGAAAGTGTTAGACGCTATCTTGCAGCAAGAGCCGAATTTTTAGGAGCAATAAGGCTTCCAAACGATACCTTTAAGGGCGTAGCCGGCACAGAAGTTACTTCAGATATTATCTTCTTAAAGAAAAGAGATAGTGTATTAGAGCGAGATGAGGACTGGATACACCTTGCGGAAGATGAAAATGGACTTTCATATAACAAATACTTTGTCGATCATCCTGAGCAGGTGCTTGGTTCTATGCGTGAAGTTAGCGGAAGGTTTGGGAAAACTCTAACTTGTGAACCGATAGCTTTTTTAGGTACAGAGATAAATATGGCTTCGTTAAAGGACAGACTTGAAATTGCGGGAGAAAGAATTTCAAAAGAAGCCAAGTATGAAGAAATAGAGCTACTTGATGATGAAATAACCTCTATCCCTGCAACTGATGATGTAAAGAACTTTTCTTATACCTTAATTGATGATGAAGTCTATTACAGAGAAAAACTCACTTTTTATCAAAAAAAGGAAGTATCAGACAAGAATAAAGAAAAATCAAGGATTATCTTGAGCTGAATGTTGCCTTAAAAGATGTAATTTACAAGCAGAAAGAAGATTTTTAGCGAGGAAGAAATCAAAAGCTTCACAGGAAAAACTAAATGAAATTTATGACAGCTTTTTCTAAGAAGCATGGATATGTCAATAATTTAAGCAATACCAGAGCCTTTAAAAGAGGATAGCAACTTCCCGCTTGTTTCCTCCATAGAAATCCTTGATGAAGAAGAAAATTTCAAGGCAAAGGGAGATATTTTTCTCCAAAAAGAACCATTACAAAAAGCCAAAGTCATAGACCATGTGGATACTTTTTAGAAGCTCTTTGTTTTATCGGTATCTGAAAAAGGCTATGTGGACTTTGACTATATGGGAAGTCTTACAGGAAAAGACAGACCGACCTTAATTGAGGAGCTTCGAGGGGAAATCTACCTAAATATTAGAGAAGAACAAAACTTTTACAGACCGCTTTCCTTTAACCTCGAAGATGGAGATTTACCTTTTGCCTGTGCAAATGGAAGTAATTCATATAAATATGGCTATGTAACAAAGGATGAATATTTAAGTGGAAATATCAGGGACAAGATTGCCATTGTAGATAGCTACCTTGCAAAGCTCAGACAAACGGAAAGAGAACTCCCTCATCTTGGCTATGAAGAAAATGGAAAAGAAAAAGAACTGATAAGCTATGAAATGAACCGTTTGGAATACCAAAAGGCAGAGCTTACAAAAGTTCTTCCAAAGGAATTGGAGGCAAGTGAAATCACGTGCGTCTTGGTGCAACTTGGATACCGATTAAAGATATTGAGAAATTCATCTTTGAAACGCTTAAAACTCCGGGTTATGCAAGATGGGATATTAAGGTTAAGTTTTCAAACCTTACAAGCGAATGGAATGTAGAAGGAAAAAGCAGGGACAGAGGAAATGACCTTGCTGAAATGACCTTTGGAACATCAAGGGTAAATGCCTATAAGCTCATTGAAGATGCCTTAAATCTTAAAGAAACAAAGGTATTTGACCAGATTGTAAATCCGGATGGCTCTAAAACTTCTGTCTTAAATAAAAAAGAAACCATGCTTGCAGGACAAAAACAGGAACTATTAAAAGAAGAGTTTAAAAACTGGATATTTAACGATCAGGAGAGAAGAAACCGTCTTGTAAAACTGTATAACGAGCGTTTTAACTCCATCCGCAACAGAGAATATGACGGAAGTAATCTTTCTTTTGAGGGAATGAATACGGAAATAGATTTAAGACCTCATCAAAGAAAATGCCATAGCAAGAAGCCTTTATGGAGGAAATACCTTACTTGCCCATGTAGTAGGGAAGTGGAAAGACCTTTGAAATGGTAGCTTCCGCAATGGAAAGTAAAAGGCTTGGAATGTGCAGTAAGTCCTTATTTGTTGTACCCAATCACTTAACAGGACAAATCGGTCGTGAGTTTATGCAGCTATATCCATCGGCTAACATTATGGTGGCTGATAAAAAAGACTTTGAGCCGAAAAATAGAAAGAGATTTATTGGAAAGATTGCAACAGGGGAATATGATGCGGTTGTTATTGAGCATACGCAGTTTGAAAAAAATCCCTGATGAGTAAGGAATATCAGGAGAAGCATATCCAAGATCAGATTGATGAAATCTACAAATTATGTAGAAGAATACAAGTATGACAGAAATCAGAACTTTACGGTAAAAACAGCTTGAAAAAGACAAAGAAAAACTGGAAACAAGGCTTTGAGAAATTAAATGATGATTTTAAGAAAGACGATGTGATTACCTTTTGAGGAACTGGGAGTTGATAAGCTCTTTTGTTGACGAGGCACATGGTTTTTAAGAACCTTTATCTCTATACCAAAATGAGAAATGTTGCAGGTATAGGGCAATCTGAAGCCTTTAAGTCCTCCGATATGTTTATGAAATGCAGATATATGGATGAAATGACAGGTGGCAAAGGCGTGGTCTTTGCCACAGGAACACCTGTAAGTAACTCAATGACAGAGCTTTATACCATGCAAAGGTATCTTCAGTATGAGAGCCTTAAAAAGAATGGACTGGAGCATTTTGACTCTTGGGCTTCTACTTTTGGAGAAACACAAAGCTCCTTTGAACTATCTCCTGAAGGTACAGGATATAGGGTGAAAACGAGATTTTCAAAGTTCTATAACTTGCCTGAACTTATGTCTATGTTTAAGGAAGTTGCTGATATTCAGACTGCGGATATGCTAAATCTTCCTACACCTGAAGCTAAATATGAGGTTATTAAGACAGAGCCTTCTGAAGAACAAAAGGAAATTCTAAAGAGCCTTTCTAAAAGAGCAGATGATGTTAGAAATAGGGTTGTAGAGCCAGATGAAGATAATATGCTGAAGATTACCAATGACGGTAAGAAACTTGCCTTAGATCAGCGTTTAATCAATCCACTGCTTCCGGATAATCCTGACAGCAAGGTCAATGTGTGCGTGAAAAATGTCTTTGCCATTTGGGATAAGACAAAAGAAAACAGGTCAACACAGCTACTTTTTTCTGATATGTCCACTCCAAAAGGAGATGGAGAATTTAACATCTATGATGATATTAGAGAAAAACTTGTAGCTATGGGAATACCGAAAGAAGAAATTGCCTTATACATGAAGCGAATACCGATAAGCAAAAAGATGAACTCTTTGCGAAAGTAAGAAAAGGCGAAGTTCGTATTTTAATGGGTTCAACGCATAAGATGGGAGCCGGAACGAATGTGCAAAACAAGCTGATTGCTTTGCATGACCTCGATGTGCCTTGGCGTCCTGCCGACCTTGAACAGCGTGCAGGAAGAATCGTAAGACAGGGAAACGAAAATGAGAAAGTAAATATTTATCGTTATGTTACAGAAAACACATTTGATGCGTATTTATGGCAGACAATAGAGAATAAGCAGAAGTTTATTTCTCAGATTATGACCAGCAAGACTCCTGTTCGTGTGGCGGAAGATGTGGACGAAAGCTCCCTTAACTATGCAGAAATTAAAGCTCTTGCCACAGGTGATCCGAAGATTAAAGAGAAGATGGACTTGGATAATGAGGTTACGAAACTAAAAATGCTTGAAGCAAACTATAAGTCTAACCGTTACAGATTAGAGGATAAGGTGGCGAAAAACTATCCTGAAGAAATCGCAAGAACGGAAAAGCTCATAGAAGCTGTTAAGAAAGATATAGCAAGTGTAGAACCTAAAGCGGAAAGTGAGGAAAAGTTTACTTCCATTATCATTTTAGGTGAGAAGATTACCGATAAGAAATTAGCCGGAGAAAGACTGCTTGAAGCTATTTCAAAGGTTAAAATCAATGAAAGTAAGGTTATAGGAAAGTATAGAAATATGGATTTAGAAGTAAGCTATAACTTCTTTACCAATGAGCATAATTTCAGCTTAAACGGTTCTGCAAAGCATTCAGGAGAGCTTGGAACAAGTGCGGACGGTAATATTACAAGACTTGATAACGCTCTTGAGAAAATGCCTGAGAAATTAAATAGGCTTGAAGAAAAACTTATCAGCACAAAGGAACAACTTGAAAATGCCAAAGAAGAACTCAAAAAGCCTTTTGAAAAAGCTGATGAGCTGAAAACTAAGGTATTAAGACTTGCGGAACTGAATAAGCTTCTCGATATGGGAGAAGTGGAAGAAAAGAGAAATGACAATCCCCTTGTGGAAGATATAAAACGAGCGATTATTGACTTCTGTAACAGAGAGTATGAAGAAAACCACAGCTACGATGAATTTGACACGCTGTATCCTGATTTAAAGCATATCGGGATTGCCTATACCAATACACCGGATGAAAGGCATGGGATTCAGTACGAACTGAACTTAGAGGATAAGACATGGACACAGTACATTGATGATACTCCAATCAAAAACTGAGAGTTTTGATTATGAAAACAAGGGAGAAAACGAAACTCTAAGAAATATGAAAAATGAGATTGAGTTATCCTCTTTGAAGATTTGATCTATGTTGATTCCGAAGATTTAAGGGCAGCACTCGGACTTGACATTGATGATGAGGGAAATTTCTACGATCCGCTTGCAAAAAGATCTTGACAATGACGGATTCCTCGACAGATATGACAATGATTTCCGGGACAGTGATTACTTTGAATCAACCTATGATGTGGAAGATAATCTTCATACAAAAGAGGAAACTTCTCAAAGAACGGAAGATAAACCGTCTATTTTAAGACAGATCAGAGCTTATCAAAGTGAAAGCAAAACGGAAGAGAAACAAACTACAAAAGAACAGGAATATGCAAGATAAGGGAGCGAACAGCTCCCTTTTACCATGAAAGGAGATATAAAAACATGGATTACAAAACAATAAGGGATAGAATTGAAGATATGGCAAAGGATAACCATAAGGACTTCGTAAAAGCGGTTATCAGTATGGAGAAAGGTATTAATGATGAAAGTGCCTTGGATAAGCTATATGATGCCTATATGGCTAATGACACCATCAATCTGCTTCATGAAGATTTCGATTATATGATTGAAGATTTAAGAGAACAGGGACAGATAAAAGACCTTCCCTATATTCAGGGGGAAAAAGATGACCTTATCAATATCGTCGGAAATGTTGTTGGAGAGGTCGATGTAGTTGAAAGGGAAAATAAGGACGGAGAAGCCTTTAAGGTGGCAAATTTCTCTGTTGTGTCCAAAGATGATGAGGGAAATAAGGTATATCATAATTGCTCCGCTTATGGAGAAAAGAGTGATATTCCAAAGGACTTTAAACAGGGAGATTTTGTGAAACTCTTTGGTCAAATCAGAACTTCTATTGATGATAACGGCAAGGAACACAGCAATGTAAGAATATTATCCTCAAAGCTCTTAAAGGCAAAAGAACAGATGAAAGGACAGGATAAGAGTCAAGAGATTACTAAATTGAAAAGCGAGATAGAAGAAAGAGAAAAAGACTTATTTTATGCAGATTCTTGGGAACAATCAGGACAGATTAGAGCAGATATTGAAAAAATGAAAGCTAAGTTAAATACCTTGCTCAATTCTGAAAAAGGGAAAGAAAACGATAAAAAATCCATACTTGGTGCTATCAAAGAATATCAGGCGGAAGATAAGGAAAAGCCTAAAGAAAGTAAAGAAAAAGCAAAGGAAACGGAGAGATAAATTTATGTCGGTGCGGTCTTCGGATTGCACCGGCTCTTTTTTGTTGCTAAAAAAAGGAGATAAAGATTATCTTCCATCTCCTCTACCCATATAAATTCCATAGTTCTTTTCGTATCTGATAAAGCTCGTCCATAGTCGATTTTGAGGAAGAATACTCCTGCATAAGAGTATTCTTTTTTTCTTGCAATTTATCAAGCTCAGATAAAATATCCCTTGAATTTGGGAGTTTGGAATAAGTCTTTTTAAGTTCAGAAAGAGCATTTTCATAGAGGGTAATCTGAGCTTTGTATTCCTCGAAAAATGCCCTATCAGACGGATTCGCCTTTTATATTCCTTGTAATAGGCACGATATTTTTTGACAATATGAACTTGCTCCATCGTAGTGGATAACTGTTCCATTTCCTTATCAATCGCTTTGATTTTTATCCTGTAAATTTTGTCTTTCATCAGCACTTTTCTTGATAAATTCATCAAGTTGCTGAACGGATTTTATGCCATGTTCTCTGATAAAGATAACGGATTCTGCCATTGTATTCAGATTATGTTTCGTCGCCCAGTATTCATAGCCTTTGCTTTCCTTTACCTTCACATTGGTATTCATATCAATAACATTTCCAATGCGTTTTTTTAACGGTAGGCGTCTTAATAAACTCTCTTCAGCTATTCGTTCTTTTAATCGTTCCTCCGTATAATCTTCGCCAATCGTCTTAGCTCTTGTAAATCTGGGCTTATCTTTCGGCTTAAAAGCGATATGTTTGCCATACTTAATTTCATAGCCAAGTTCAGTCATTTTCTTTTAAAAAAATTCGTCCCAATCCTTAGACTGTTTTTATCAGCGATCAATGTCAAATTGAAGTCTATTTTTCCAAGAAGTACTCTCTTGCCTGTTCATTTTTCATACCAAGACTTTCCGTCTCGTCCTATATTTTTTTCTTAAAGCTTTGTAGTGTTCATCAATGACGGAAAGGTTGTTTCTTTTTGCATAGCTTATCACTCTGGTAACGGATCTTATGATAGCTTTTTCTTATTGGATTGATAGCACTTGCCGGTAACCATATTTACATTATTGAATATTATGTGATTATGGATATGTCCCTTATCTATGTGTAGATAAGACAAACTCATACTCATCTTTTAATATCTTTTTACATAACTCAAGCTCCAATTCTGTGTGCCATTTCAGGTGTAGCTCCCGGTAAAAAGGATTGAATTAGATGTCTTGCAAGGACAGTTCTTTTGTTCCTGCACTTTCCTTGTCCTTAAAAACTGGGTATGAGCAGTTGACTGATGGCATTTATTGGTACTGACTAAAAGCTGCTCATCTGTTTTTTCCCCATTAACGATGTAATCAATGGCAAGATGAAGGGTTGATTTTATAGGGTGTATTTTTGTAATAGCCATAAAAACTAATCACCTCCTGAAGTCTTGTTAAGAAGCAAGGAATGGATTTGCTACAACCTTTTGAGAAATGTTCAATCTTTTTTCATATCATTGATGTCCTCTTTGTAGATAATACCGGTCGAATTTACTCGCTTTGCAATCTGATTGATATTATTTTGTAGCGTTGGAAAAGCAAGCCCTGTAAATCTCGAAACGGCTCTAAATCTATCTGATAAATTTCCTTTTCCAAAACACATTTGCGGATAAAGTGGCTCATATTTCTGCACCTTGCAAGTTTTCTTTTTTCCTCAAAAAGAGCTTTTTCTTCTTTGGTCAACTTAATTTCAAGTCGTTCATTTCGTATCCTATTTGCCATAGATAGTTCCTCCTGTATATGAATTTCGGGGTCTTAGGGTCTCCCTAACAAGCTAAAAATTGATAAAAAGAAGCAGATCCTAAAGGGTCGCTTCATCAAATTTTTCCGTAAGTGTCCGTACACTTACTGTGCTTAGCTACAAAGTGTGATTAAGGTAGCAAGCATTAAGCGTGTATTTGATTTTGTATTTTATATTATACCATATAAAAGTAAAATATTACAATTTTTGTTCTTGCTTACATAGGAGCATTTGTTGCAATAAAGATACTTAAAAACATTTTGAAAAAGCAGGAGTGATTTAATAATAAATTTACTTTAGGAGGAAAAGCAATGGAGGGATAATCATGTCAAAACTTATAGTTTCGGTTTTTACAGAACGATATAATTATCCCTTTTTATGCTTGGACTTACTTTTTGTATAGCAATATATCGCCATTATAAAACATATAAATAGTCAATATAACAAATCAATAGTTTTCAAGTTAAGAGGACTTTTACGCCAAAGTGTAGAAGTCCTCCTTTTTATTCTCAAAAAGCAAACCACAGAAAAGGAAAAAGGAGGATAACTATGGCTAAAGAGTATTACCTTTATGTGAAAGGAAAAGCCGTACCTGTAAGCGAAGAAGAAAAACAAAAAGCTTGAGGAAGAAGAACGAAAAATAAATGAAAGAAAAAGATAGGATTTACCAAAATTATTTTGAAAGCGTAAAGCAAAACGGCAAACAACAGGAATATGAGGAAAGGTATAACGCAAGGCGAGAACAGAAGAAGCAGGAGAAGCTAAGGGTTTGAAAAGGGTTGGGATACTTGTAAAGGGTTCAGACGATAATTTATAGGAGTGGTGATATATTGACTATAAAACTGAAAAGGATAATATAATTATTAAAGATAATTAGATTATCAAAAATAAAAATGAGAGGGAAAGTTAGATGTCTTATTGTTCTGATATAACAAAAATAGAATTTTAGAATGTGCTAAAGGGGAATTTTTAGCAAAGGATTCTGAAAATGCACAGGTAGCTGAAATTGCAAATTAGCAAAAAGTAACTACAGGAGCTATTTATCGTCATTTCAAAAATAAGGAAGCATTATTTTTTGCTCTAATTGAAGAGGAATATAATTACACATTAGATGTTGTTTCTGATGTTGGAAAAAGGAGGAACAAAAACTATTAGGATAGACTCTGATTTAGTCGATGATGAAGCAATTATAGAAAATTTATTCTTGGAAACAATGCTATTTTGTTGATTATATGATGCACATTTTGATAACTTTAAGCTGATTTTTGGTGTAGCAAAAGGGTCGCAAGTAGAAAACTTTATTGAGGATATTACTGAAAGATATACAGCTAAAAATATGAAGCTTTATTCTTTTCAACGCTAAAACAAGAGCAAATTATCACAGAGATTAAAGAGTTTGAAGTTCATGTCATTACAAAAGGCTATATTACATCTCTATGCGAGTGTATTCTTCATGATATACCGCATGATAATGTTGACGAATATATTAGAAGCATTGTTGTTTTTTTCAATATTATGGTTGGCAAGGCTTAATGAAGAAAACAACAAATAAATTTTTCAAAGGGTTAGCGATAACTAATCGATCATCTGTTTGTAGGGGGTGTTTTCTTGAAAAGTAACAATAAAAATGTCATTTCAGAGTTGCTTAAATACGCTGATGGCGAGAAAAAACAATTATACAAATCAATTTTGTTAGCGACCATAGGGGAACTGTTTGGAATGATTCCTTTTTAGCAATAGCAAAATTGATAGAAAAATATATCAATCTGAAGTGTCATTTAGAACTGTATTGTGTTTAACACTTATAGCTTTTGTGTGGACAAGTTTTAAAAAGGTATTTTTACTTTTATATTCAACAATAACCTCACATAAAGCAACATTTCATATTTTTTAAAAAAATATACGAAGTTTAGTAGCTGAAAAATGCTAAGAGTACCTATGGGTGTAATGATAGATACCCTATAGGTAAACTTAAAAATTTAATTGTAGATACAGTGTCTAAGCTGGAAGATCTCAATGGCTATTTTATGCCGGAGATAACATCAAGTATAGTATCTCCTGTTTTATTTTTGGTTTTTGATTTTTGCTTTGGACCATAGGATGGGGTTGGCTTGTTACTTACCATTCCTTTAGGAATGCTTGGACATATAGGCATGATGAAGGATTATGAGTTTAGAAGCAAAACATATACTACAGCTCAAAATAATATGAATAGTACTTTGGTTGAATATATTAATGGGATTGAGGTTATAAAAGCTTTTAATCACAGTGCTTCTTCATGAAAAATTTACGAACGCAATTAACTTCTTTTCATGATAGTACCCTTGCTTGGTGGAAGCAAAGTTGGTTATGGTCAGCATTTGTTCAAGCAGTTATGCCATCAACACTTTTAGGGACTTTTGCCAGTTGGTCATATCTGTATATGAATTCAAAAATATCGTTATCAGCTTTTATTGTGTGCATTATACCGCCAATAGGGTTTATTGCACATTTAATGAAAATCGGTAAATATTCTGAGCAATTCAACATGGTTAAGGCAAGTTTAGATGTAATAGAGGAATTTCTATCGAAAGAGGAACTTAAAAGACCAAAAGAGAAGGTAATCTTTGATGACACTCTTTATCGTTTTGAAAATGTTTCATTTGCATATGATAAGGAACTTGTGCTAAAAAATATCAACTTTGAATTAAAAACCAAACACAGTAACCGCATTGGTAGGAAGTTCCGGTTCTGGAAAATCTACAATAGCAAAACTTATGGCTGGTTTTTGGGATCCGTCCAATGGAAGTATCTATTATGGTGGAAAGAAAATACCCGAAATTCCATTTGAACAGCTAACAAATGAGATAAGCTATGTTGCTCAAGATAATTTTTGTTTAATACAAGTATAAAAGAAAATATAAAAATGGGAAACCCAACTGCAAGTGATGAGGAGGTTATTGAGGTGGCTAAAGCAGCATCTGCCATGACTTTATTATGGAACTTGAAAATGGATATAACACAAAAAGTCGGTGATGCAGGAGGTTCTTTTGTCCGGTGGAGAAAGGCAAAGAATTACGATTGCAAGAGCAATGTTAAAACAATCTAAGGTAATAATTTTAGATGAAGCAACTGCATTTGCAGATCCAGAAAATGAATATCTCATTCAAAGTGCAATCAACAATCTTATTAAAGGAAAGACTTTATAGTGGTTGCTCACAGGCTTTCACTATTACAAATGCTGATACAATCCTTTGTTATGAAAGACGGGGAAATTGTAGAGAATGGAACTCATGAAAACCTTGTAAAAAAAGATGGAGTATATGCTCCTTGTGGAAAAAAATTATGGGCGGACAAGATAATGAAAAAGGAGGCGATGTAAATGATTAGCATTGTAAAACGAATATTAAAAAGTATTAGGAAAGTATCAAAAATGTAATCCTTGGTCTTATATTTAGTGGATTAAAATCATTTTTCGTTTCTTTGATGTTGTTGGCGGTTTTACTGATTATGATTAATCTTGAACAGTTGAATATGACTATTATTATGCAGGCAACAGCAATTGTCGTTGTGAGTATATTCGGCAGATTTATTTTTCAATATCTTTGTGATAGAAAAATTAGGCAGCAGGTTATGAAATTTTTAAGGATAAAAAGGATTGAAATAGGGGAAAACTGAAAAAAGCTCCAATGGGGTATTTTTTCAGAAAAACTTAGAACAATCCAAGCGGTTCTAACAACAACTATTTCCGACTTAGAGGGTATGGCGATGCTTGCGATGAACTTTATTGTAGGAGGTTTTTCATGCCTTTAGTATGACGACCATGTTATTGATCTTTTGTTTTCCGGTAGGATGGTATCTTTTAATTGCAATCATCTTTTGCATGGGCGTTCTTAAATTAATCGCAAAGAAAACCGAAAAATATTCTCCTATCATGCAAGACTCACAAGAAATGCTTGTTACTGATGCAATTGAGTATATTAGAGGAATTTTCAGTACTTCGTTCTTTTGAAAAAGGAACTGATGGAAAAAAATAAAGTTGAAAAAGCGTTTATTAGTAAAATGTAAAGTTGATATTGAGGTTACTGAGGGTTCAGCTTATTTAATGAAACTATATGAAATGATTTTTAAAGTTGCGAGCTGTGTATTGGTGTTTGTTGCAGTAATTCTATATATGAAATCTCTGATTCCACTTTCCTATACTCTTATGTTTATAGTATCTGCTTTTTCTAATTTTTTATGGAATTGAGTTGGTTAATGATGGAGCATTTTTAAGCAGAATGCTCGCAACACAACTTAATCGATTGGACCATGTTTCAGATATACCTTCGCTTGATGAGGGCGGAAAAAGAAATTGACTTGAATTCCCTATGACATTGAATTGAAAGATGTTTGTTTTGGATATGGGGAAAGAGAGATTTTGAAGAATATAAATTTGCAAATAAAGTCGAATAGCAGTTTGGCTATTGTCGGTGCTTCAGGTTCCGGAAAGACAACCTTTGTAATATTATAGCAAGATTTTTGGGATGTTAATAAAGGGGAAGTATTTATTGAGGACATAATGTTAAGGACTTTACCTCTGAAAGCCTATTACAAAATATCAGTATGGTATTTCAGAAGGTTTATTTATTCAATGACACGATTGAAAACAATATAAAATTTGGAAATCCGAATGCTACACATGATGAGGTGGTGGAGGCTTTGCAAGAAAGCTTTGTTGCCACGATTTTATAACAAGCCTTAGTGATGGATACGACACTGTTGTTGGTGAGGGCGGTTCAACGTTGTCGGGAGGAGAAAAGCAAAGAATATCTATTGCAAGAGCAATCCTTAAAGATGCTCCAATTATTATTCTTGATGAAGCAACTTCAAGTGTAGATCCTGAAAACGAGCATATGTTAATTAGTGCAATTAATGAGTTAACAAAAAATAAAACTCTCATTAGCATTGCACATAGATTATCTACGGTAAGAGGAGCAGATCAAATTATTGTTATTGATAAAGGGGAAATTGTACAACAAGGAAACCATAAGGAACTAATTAGTCAAGATGGAGTATATAAACATTTCATTGAAATTAGAAAAAAATCTATTGGTTGGCAAAATATAGGTGATGAAATGGAGAATGTAGTTATTGATTTTGAGAATGTGAGCTTCAGCTATGGGACACAAAAAGAAGGGTGTCTAAAGAATATAAATCTTAAAAATTAAAGAAGGAGAATTTGTATTGCTTACTGGTCAGTCTGGTTCAGGGAAAACAACTGTTACAAGATTGATAAACGGCTTGATCCTCATTTCTTTGAAGGAGTTTTTGACTGGAAGCGTAAAAGTACTAGGAGATGATATAAAAGACTGTTACTCCCGGAGAAATGGGTAAAAATACTGCTTTCTATATTTCAAAAATCCACGAAGTCAATTTTTTACAACGAATAGTACCAATGAAGTGGCATTTGCTCTTGAAAATTATGGAATAGATAGAGATGAAATGATAGATAGAGTAAATTGTTCGTTTCACGATTTTGAAGCTGAAAAATCTTATGGATAGGGATATGTTTTCTTTATCTAGTGGTGAAAAACAGAAGATAGTGATTATAGCTGCAAAAACCTTGAATCCTAAGATTTATGTTTTTCGATGAGCCATCTGCAATTTAGATATTCCTTCAATTCTTAAATTGAAGGAAATAATGGAAAGCTTAAAGAAACAAGGACATACAGTGATTGTTTCAGAGCATAGATTGTTCTACTTAAAAAAATTTGGTAGATAAATGCTTGATAATGAAAAGATGGAGAAATTGATAGGCAACTCAAATCATGATGATATTGAAAATTTGAATGAAACAGATCTTCAAACATATAAACTTAGAACATTTAATTTGAGCAATATCAAGTATGGTTTGAAGAACAACGCACCTATTAGTAAGCAACAATCAGACTTTAAGGTGGAGAATTTATTATTTTCGTATAATGCAAATAATTCGATTTTAAATAATTGTAATTTAGAAGGGAAATTTTTGGTGAAACAGTAGCTATAGTTGGGACACAATGGAAACGGCAAAACGACATTAGGTAAAAATAATGTCAGGTTTATTAAAAAGCAAAGAAGTGGACAATTTTTCATTGAAAGCAAACTTACAAAGCAAAAGAATTTACATAAAAGTGTATATTTTGTAATGCAAGATGCAGATTATCAATTGTACTCCGATTCTGTTGTTTCTGAGTTAATGCTCAGTTCTATGAATAGTATTAAGCAAAATGATGAAAAATAGAAAAATGCGATGACTTTATTGAATATTTCATCATTCAGAAATAGACATCCGCATAGCTTATCAGGAGGACAAAAAGCGAGTTACTATTGCAGCTGCAATAGCTTCAAATAAAAATTCTGATTTTTGATGAGCCAACCAGTGGACTTGATTATGAGAACATGAAAGTCGTATCGGAAGCAATAAATTATCTTCGTAAAAAGGAAATACTGATTTTTGTTATTTCTCATGATTTAGAGTTTTTAAGTAGAGTAGCAACTAAAGCAGTGTTTTATAGAGAAATAATACTATCATTCAAAAGCATCAGCTTTAAAGAGAAAGTGATGATTTTGAAACAATAAAAAGATTTTTTTATTACAGAGTGAGAGATATGAAGAATGAACAAATCTTGTAAACAAAATGGAATAAGATATGATCCAAGAATTAAGTTGTTACAAGTTTTAATTATAGGGATTTTAGTATTTACTTTGACTGGTAAAAAGTATGAAGTTCTACTTTTTGTCAGTGTTTGCATATGGAATGATAAGTGAATATACAAAACTTGTTTTAAATTTTTAGCTTTTATATAGTGTTGTTTATGGTAGCAGAAATAAGTCCATTTATTTATTTCAACAACAATACACTATTTATCCTATGTTTTATAACATTGACATTTTGCGGCTATAAATATGATTAGAACAAGTGAAATATCTGAAGTATTAGCTTCCTTGCAAAATATGAAAATCCCATATTATATAAACATTCCACTAGCTGTTATATTAAGATTTTTTCCCACTCTAAAACAGGATATTACTTGTATAAAGCAGGGAATTAAGACTAGAGGGATTGATATTTCTTTCCTTGGATTTTTAAAACATCCATTTTAAAAGTTTATGAAATGATGTTGATTCCTATGTTAATGCGAATGTTATGTACTGCAACTGAGTTGTCGGCATCTGTTGAGACACGAGGACTTGGAGTTTCGTGTAAAAACTAGTTATACAGAAGTCAAATTTCGTATGCTTGATATGTTATTGCTAGTAATAATGATGGTATTTTATCTAGCTATCATCATTATGAAAATAAAAATATTTAAAAACAAGGAGAATAATTATGGAAGAAAAAGAAATTTCAAATTAAAGATTTAATTATTACAGCACTAATGGTGTTATGCTCACAGGTTTTTATATAGAGTGTTATCTTTTCTGTTCATATCGCCATACACAATGCTATTAGCTAGTTCCCGATATGGTCAATTATTGGAGCAATTGCCTATTTTCTTAGTACCGGTAAAAACAAAAAAATCCATGGATGATTTTATTGTTCTGTGTACTTACAAGCATTATAGGTTTTTATCCACCATATATCATTAGTTGTATATTTGCCGGGAATTATAGCTATGTTGATTGCACAGAACAAAAGGGTTAGCAAATTATAAAAGGATTAACAATTGGATATATGATATTTTTGTGTTCTTGCCGGTTTTGGTGGAATGTATGTACCATTTCTTTTTTTATGCAGATCAAACACTTAAATCTTATGAAAAATGTTTTGGGAGCGAATATTTAGGTACATTAACTAAAATTGTTTCTCCTATGACTACAGTAATGATGCTTATTGTTATAGCCATTTGCGGATTGATTGGAGCAGTAATTTCTAAGAAACTATTGAAGAAACATTTTTGAAAAAGCAGGAATGATTTAATCAATCTTTGTTTGTGAGGGAAAAAAATGGATTAAATAATGGAGGTAATTGCTATGTATTATTTAGGGTCTGTTATTCATATAGAAA
>BNJU01004440.1_pt1 | contig 35551 bp, 51 predicted proteins | sample 8539281 | NCBI WGS metagenome assembly BNJU01 (sample SAMD00202456, study PRJDB9452) | human saliva metagenome | isolation source: human saliva | place: Japan
GGGATAGACTATTGATTTTTTTATGGGAGTTTATACTGAAAAACAATGAACCTTGTTAAACCAATGCTCCTGAGCTCTCAGGGGCATTTTGTTATATGGTCGGAGAATTCTTGTTAACTACTAAAAATAAACAAAAAATTTAAATGCTTTTACGGAGGAAAAAAATGGCAGATAAACAATATGATTTGCTACCTCCTCGTAGACCTTGTGGCTCAGGCGCAGATTAGCGGAAATAAGGTTCACGAAAGTGATATAAAAGAATTTTTGAAGACTTAGAACTTGATGATGCTCAGTTTGACCATATTTTTGCATACCTTACTGCATCACATATATTACAATTGAAGGTTTTGAAACTAAAGAAGAGATTGAGGCTGAGGTTAAAAATATGAAAATGCTACGAAGGAACAGCTTGAAGAAGACAAGAGAAGGCTACGAGAAAAAAAGCAGGATAAAAAGAAAAACAACAGGAAGGACCTTTCAAATTCCATTCTGAATTCTTAAATATGTATCTGGAAGAATTAAGAGACATAGAAAAAAATGACTGCAAAAGAAGAAGAAAAGCTGATTAAAACTCATACTTAGCGGAGATGAAAAGGCTGAGGCAGACTATATGAAAGAAAAACTCCATAAAGTAGTGGAAATAGCGAGAGGCTTTGAACTAACGGAAGATTATTTTAAGGAGCTGATAGCAGAAGGAAATGTAGGGACTCACTATTGGGTTTAGCTGAGCTAAAAAGCTTTAGAAGATGAAAAAGAGCCAATTGAGTTTATTGAAAAGCAGAATAGAAAGTGCAATGCAGGACTTTATCGAAGAGAGCCTTGAGATAGAAAGTACAGCAAACGCTATGGTAGCAAAGGTAAACTTTGTCAGTGACGCAGCCAAAAATGAAAGAAATAAACGGTTCATCACCTACACTTAAAGAACTTGCAAGCTATACTAATTTGACCGAAGCTGAACTAACTGATATCATAGAACTGTCGGGTGATGAGCTAAAAAGTAACGAGTGATTTGATTATATTTGCTAATCACTGAATAGTACAATTATATTTAGTAAGCTTTTTCAATCAAGAACACTCAGTATCTTAAGCAAAATTATTCACGAAATATCAAGAAAGCACATAATTAAGCCGCAGGCTTAGAATGTACACCATCTACATACAGGAGGATAATATGAGTACAGACCGTTATATCAGCCCACTTTCAGGGAGGTATGCAAGCAAGGAAATGCAGTACATATTTTCACAGGATAAGAAATTCACCACCTGGCGAAGACTGTGGATTGCCCTTGCAGAAGCAGAAAGAGAACTCGGCCTTAATATCAGCGAAGAGCAGATAGCAGAGCTAAAGGAGCATGTAAAACGATATCAACTATGATGTAGCCATAGCCAGAGAAAAAGAAGTCCGCCACGATGTTATGAGCCATGTCTATGCCTACGGTATGCAGTGCCCTAAGGCAAAGGGAATCATTCATCTTGGAGCAACCTCCTGCTATGTAGGGGACAATACAGACATTATCATAATGACTGAAGGCCTAAAACTCGTTAAGAAAAAACTTGTTAATGTAATGAGTAAACTTGCTGATTTTGCTGATAAATATAAGGCTCTGCCAACTCTTGCCTTTACTCATTTTCAGCCTGCACAGCCTACTACTGTAGGAAAGAGGTACTCACTTTGGCTATATGGAGCTTACGCTTGACTATGATGATATCTGCTACCTTATAGACAGCATGAAATTGCTTGGTTCAAAAGGAACTACAGGTACACAGGCAAGTTTCCTCGAGCTTTTTGATGGAGACCACGAGAAGATAAAGAAAATAGATAAGTTAATTGCTAAGAAGATGGGATTTGCAGACTGTTACCCTGTATCAGGTCAGACCTATTCAAGAAAGGTTGACTCAAGAGTTCTTAATGTACTTGCGGGAATTGCATCAAGTGCCCACAAATTCTCAAATGACATCAGACTGTTGCAGCATCTTAAAGAGGTGGAAGAACCATTTGAAAAGAGCCAGATAGGTTCATCTGCTATGGCTTACAAGAGAAATCCTATGCGTAGTGAGCGTATCGCATCCCTCTCAAGGTATGTGATGAGCGATTTGATGAACCCTTACATAACTGCGGCTACCCAGTGGTTTGAGAGAACTCTGGACGATTCTGCCAACAAGCGTCTGTCTGTACCTGAGGCCTTCCTTGCTATAGACGGCATCCTTGATTTGTATATGAATGTAGCTGACGGCCTTGTAGTTTATGAGAAGGTGATTGAGAAGCATATAATGGCTGAGCTTCCATTTATGGCTACTGAGAATATAATGATGGACGCGGTGAAAAGAGGAGGAGACAGGCAGGAGCTTCATGAGAAGATAAGAACCCCTGTCTATGGAGGCTGGAAGGAATGTAAAGGAAAGAGGACTTGACAACAATCTCCTTGAACTAATTGCAGCCGAACCATCCTTTAACATAACTCTAGAAGAGCTTAAAAAGCAGATGGATCCGTCCAAGTACACAGGCTAGTTCCAAAAGAGCAGGTAGAGGACTTCTTAAAGGAGGTTATAAAGTACTATACTTGAGGGAAATAAGGATTTACTTGGGACTTGAGGCTGAGATAAATGTATAGATGAATTTGCAGATAGATTTAAGATTACCGCAAAAGATGCATTTGAATAGAGGTTTGATGTAATTTTGAACACTTAACGAAATCAGCGTTCATAATACATACATATACCGGCAGAGATATTAGCTTTTATCCTCTGCCGGTTTTCTTATACCAAAAATTAGACATGCGTTCTTACATCGGTGTTTTTTATGAATAATATGCCGACTGCGATGGAAGCGAAAATCCATATAGAAGCCGAAATCAAAACCATGGGAAGATTAAGATTTTCTGTAATTGATGTGCTTCCTGCTCCATATATCAGTAAAAGAATATGGCGTCAGAAAATATAAGCCCCTTCATAATGAAAGCAACTCCGCTCAGGCATCCAAGGAAAGCGATGGCAACAGGTAATGCAAAAGAATGTAATATAAGTGACAACAAATTTTGTACTGCTGTAATCGCCATCACAGAGACAAGCATTGCAAGAATCCTGCTCCAGAACAACGTAGGTATGCTGTCAGGAATACCAAGAATTTTCCCGGTGGCGACATATATAACTACCAGCCATATAATACACAGCGAAGATACAAAAGAGGTGGCAGCCCACTTATCCTTAAATAATTTAAAAGGAGATGTCACAGATAAAATGAGGTTCCAATTACTTCCCAGATGCTCCATCCTCCACTGAAGGCTGCATACAACTCCTATTAACGGCGCAAGGAAAAAGAAACTTAGGAAAATGGAGTGCTGTGTCCACAAATCACCCCAGGTAAAATGAAGAATACCTTGATTCTGTGTAAAATTAAATGTTCCAATTATGGCGGATATTACAGGAATCAGAATAAAAAGGAATCCATACAGGATTGCGTTTTTAACTTAATTAGTTCTGCAGGAATACTGCTGTGTAGAGAGTGTGTTGCCCTTACACGGCCGCTACTTCCAAGTGCTTCTCCGGGCTCTATTGCAGAGAAAAGGTACAGGCCGATCAAAAATGTACAAAGAAGATAAATTAGTGCAACAACAATCTGTGTAGTTGTAGGCAGTTCCCAGAATACATTCGTAGTACGGGTTGATTCCTCATAATCCATTCTTACACAGCCAAGAGAAATTAGAACTGACCAAGGAGTCCATGCTATCTTGCTTATAAAGGCAAGGAATAAACCTGTGAGGGTGCCTCCGAAGCCTATGGAGAGTGCTGCAAACTGGCTTGGAAACAAGAGAGAAATCAGACACTGCACCTGAAACAAAATCATGCCACTTATAACTTCTGCAAAAAAGGTAATCATAATGACCGAATTAGGTACATTTCCGTGAAAACCAAGGTACCTGCCTAAAAGACCTACACAACTCATCTGTATGATACAGAATAATACAATGTGAATAAGTCCATACAGATTTTTAGACAGAAATATATTGCGTTTGCTGCACAAGGTAGAAATAAGATTCCACATAGTGCCTTTGTTCTCGACATCAACAGCCTGACTGGCTAGGATTGCCATATAAACTGAAAGTAAAATGCTGTTAACTAAAGGAATTCCATAAAATACATTCAACCATTGCTTACCATCATTTTTTATACCCTTAAACAGAAGAAAAGTAATTTAATACTAACATTACAATAAGCAGTAGAAAATGATGTTTATGACGGGATTTCATAAATTCAATATGAACTAATTTAGGAAGTTCAACTATATGTGTCATAATGACTCCTTTCCGCCTGTAAAGCTAGGAAGGCATCTTCAAAGCCCCTCACCCTTTGTTTCTAATTCGGCAAGAGTTCCCTGATAGAGCATTTTTCCTTTATTAATAATGCCAACATAGTCAGCCATCTGTTCGACTTCGCTAAGAAGGTGGCTGGAAATAATCACCGTAATACCTCTTTCTTTTGGCAGTGAACTAATCAGTTCACGGATTTCATGTATTCCTGCAGGATCAAGGCCGTTGGTAGGCTCATCTAATATTAGAAGCTTGGGGCTACCAAGCAGTGCCATAGCAATTCCCAGTCTCTGTTTCATACCAAGTGAATAGTTTTTTAGCTTTTTATCACGTTGCTCAAAGAGCCTGACTGTCTTAAGAGAGCGCTCGATTTCATCCTCTTTGACTCCTTTTAGTTTCTGTATGATTTGCATATTCTCAAGACCTGTAAGGTGCCCGTATCCACCCGGGTTTTCTATAAGACTTCCGGTTTGGCCAAGGATGGAAAGCTTGTTTGAGGAGTTTAATTTTTGATTAAAGACCTTGATTTCGCCTGAGTCAGGATGAATGAGCCCTAGTATCATCTTAAGAGTAGTACTCTTTCCTGCGCCATTAGGACCAAGAAAACCATACACAGAGCCCACGGGTACTTTCATGGATAGCTCCTTTACACGGTATGTGTTTCCGCTTTTTTTGCTTAGATTCATTGTTTCAAGAATATAATTCATAACCTTACCTCCAAAAAATTTAAGATGTATTATGTTTACGAGTGATAGGATACATTAAGAAGATTATGTAAACATTGCGCTAACATTAAGCTTAGATTAAGAAATGAAGGATTCGTTGAGTATTGATATAAAAATGCTGTATAGTTAATGTAGTATATATAAGAGGTGAAAATATGGATAAGACAACTTGTAAAATATTGTTAGTAGATGATGAAAAAAAGCTTGCAGACCTTGTAGTAAGTATATTAAGAAGAGATGGTTATTCTTCCATTGATGTGGCAGAGGACTGTAGGGGGCAGAAGATAATATCATTAGGAACAGTTACCACTTAATTCTGTTAGATGTGATGCTTCCGGATGGGAAATGGCTTTGAACTATACGAGAAACTATGTCAGTTAGGTTATTTATCAGAAATACCGGTTATATTTTTATCTGCAAGAGATGAAGATACAGCAAGGCTAAGAGGACTGGGACTTGGCGCAGATGACTATATCACAAAGCCTTTTCTTACGAAAGAATTACTTCTTAGGATTGCTGCTGTTCTTAGAAGAACATATAAACTAGAAGAAGGGACAGCTATACTTAGGTGCGGGGATGTATTAGTGGACCTTGATGCGGGAGTTGTAAAGCGTGAGGGCAAAGAGGTATCACTTACATCTAAAGAACTTGCCTTACTTCAGGTACTTTACCGCAACAGAGGAAAGATTGTAACTATGGATACGCTATGCAATGCTATGTGGCCTGAAGGCAACTATGGACTTGAAAGTTCGTTGATTGTTCATATGCGCCATCTAAGGGAAAAGATAGAAAAAGGATCCGTCAAAAGCCCGAATTTCTTACTACAGTACGTGGACTTGGATATAAATTGGAGAAAAATAGATGAGACAAAGAAAAAGGAAAAAATTCAGTTTTTCGCAGGTATAATACTAATGGCATTTGTGCTTCTTATTTTGGATACTTTAATATATGCAATTTTAGTTTTAAATATACCGGATGCTCACTGGAATGAGAGCAATCTTATAGAACATATCCGTGTAGAAGGTGGGAATTACAGGTTAGATGATAAAGAAAAGAAAGAATCATAAAGAATAACCAATTTGCCATGCTATTAAATGAGGACGGAGAGATTATTTTGGAGTGAATCACTACCTAAAGAATTGCAAAAAGAAATATAGTATTCAGGATGTGGTAAAATTTGTAAGATACTACCTTGATGAATATCCGGTTCATACTTATATAGTAAAGCAGGGGATTCTGGTGATTGGAGATAAAGAAAAACAGGTATGGAAGTATATTTTAGAATATAATAAAAATGATATTAGAAATGTTATTCTTATGACACCTGTGATACTGCTTATAATGCACTGGTTCTAATTATTGTTCTGTATTGCAACAGAAAAATACCAAAAGCGCAGGGAAGGGGAGCGGACAGAGTGGATTGCAGGCGTATCTCACGATATAGGACACCTCTTGCCATTATTCTAGGAATACTGATATGATTATTGATCCGGAGCAGGAACAGACATCTCTAAGTACACTGCAGCAGATTAAGGTACAGGGACTTCGCATCCGCAGATTGGTTGAAAATATGAACCTTTCCAGCAAAACTTGATTTTAGCTTTGGTAAGTTTGAAAAGGATAAAGTCATAATTAGCAAATTACTTAGAAAAACACTTACTGAATTTATAAATCAGATTGAGGATGAGCATTTTCAATTTGACATAGAAATAGATGAAAGCCTTGACAATCTTGAACTTTCGGTAAATGAAGATTTGGTGGAAAAGGGTTTTAGTTAATCTTTGTCCACAATTCGATTGCGCACAATGAAGATGGCTGCAATATCATAGTCAGACTGTATAAGGATAAGAGAGGTCACATTTTACTGGAAGTAGGAGATGATGGAAAGGGAGTGTCAGAAGAGGTTCTAAACAAGCTAAATGACAGAAAACTATGCGAATGAACCTAGTAGCGGAAGCCATAGCTTAGGGACTTAAAATAGTCAAAAAAATCGCAGTCTTACACAGATGGAAAGTATATTTTGAGAAAAAGAAGGAGAGGGATTTATCTGCGTTATAAGACTTGCATAGCACAATCTTTTTGGTAATAATTAGTTTCATAATTCCTAAGTATAAGTAATATTCCAAACTGTTATGTTTAATAAATGGTACACCCTTGCATTTAAAGGCGGTCATATTGTATTATTATGGGAAACATTTGTAAGCAGGAGGAAGAAAATATATGGAAGCTAATATTACCCTTATAAAAGGTGATGGAATTGGTCCTGAAATAGTGAATGAAGCCGTCAAAGTGCTTGATAGAATAGCTTCCCTATATGGTCATAAGTTTAACTATAATGAGGTTCTTATGGGTGGTTGCTCGATAGATGAGTATGGCATCCCTCTTACAGATGAAGCGGTAAAAACAGCAAAGGCTGCTGATGCGGTTTTGCTTGGTGCAGTTGGAGGCAATACCGATACTTCACCTTGGTACAAGCTGCCGCCTGAAAAGCGCCCTGAAGCAGGACTACTTAAGATAAGAAAAGAACTTGGGCTTTACGCCAATATAAGACCTGCGATTTTATTTGATGAACTAAGACATTCCTGTCCATTAAAGGAGTCTACAGGAGAAAAAGGCTTTGACTTCGTCATCTTCAGAGAGCTGACCGGAGGACTCTATTTTGGAGAAAGAAGCACTACAGTAGTAGAAGGAAAAAGGAAGGCAGTAGATACCTTGGTATATACCGAGGATGAGATAGAAAGAGTAGCAAGGAGAGCCTTTGAGGCTGCTACAAAGGAGAAAAAGAGGTTTGCAGTGTAGACAAAGCAAATGTACTTGATTCTTCAAGGCTTTGGAGACAGGTGATAGCAGAGGTCGCAAAAGGACTTCCCGAAGTAAAAAGCTTACCAATATGCTGGTTGATAACTGTGCCATGCAGCTAATAGCCAATCCTGCACAGTTTGATGTTATTCTTACTGAAAATATGTTTGGAGATATACTCTCAGACGAAGCAAGTATGGTAACAGGTTCCTTAGAATGCTCCCTTCTGCAAGCCTGGGAGAAGGAAGATTTAGCCTCTATGAGCCAAGCTATGGTTCAGCTCCTGACATAGCAGGCAAAGACAAGGCAAACCCTATCGCAACCATAATGTCATCAGCTATGCTCCTTAGATACTCATTTGGACCTCAAAGTAAAGAGTAGAAAAAATAGAAGATGCAGTGAAATCAGTGCTTAAAGAGGGCTATAGGACAGGAGACATTTTCAGTGAGGGTAATACTTTAATCGGTTGTAAGGAAATGGGAGACAGGATAGCACAAGAGATAGAAAGGATATAATAGATGAAAAGTGATAACGCTAGAGCCGGTATGAAGCAGGCACCGGCAAGAAGTTTGTTTAATGCACTCGGCTTTACTGCTGAGGAAATGAAAAAGCCAATGGTAGGAATAGTAGCTCATACAATGAGATAGTACCTGGGCATATAAATATTGATAAGATAGTGGATGCAGTAAGGCTTGGAGTAGCAGAAGCAGGCGGTATGCCTGTGGTCTTCCCTGCTATTGCAGTCTGTGATGGTATAGCCTATGGGACACGTGGGTATGAGATACTCCCTTGTAACAAGGGATTTGATAGCTGACTCTACAGAATGTATGGCACTTGCACACCAGTTTGATGCCCTGGTTATGATACCTAACTGTGATAAAAATGTACCCGGTCTCCTTATGGCTGCTGCGAGGGTGAATGTACCTACAGTCTTTGTATCAGGCGGTCCTATGCTTGCAGGCAAGGTGAAGGGCTGCAAGACAAGCCTTTCCTCTATGTTTGAGGCAGTAGGAGCCTATGCAGCAGGGAACCTAAGCGAAGAAGATGTACTGGAATATGAAAATAAAGCCCTGTCCAACCTGTGGCTCCTGCTCAGGTATGTATACGGCAAATTCGATGAACTGCCTTACAGAGGCACTTGGAATGGGACTTCGTGGCAACGGCACCATTCCTGCGGTATATTCTGAGAGAATTAAGCTTGCAAAACACGCCGGAATGGCAGTTATGGAAATGTTTAGAAGAGATATAAAGCCTCGTGATATAATGACAAAGGAAGCAATAATCAACGCACTTACAGTGGATATGGCACTTGGCTGCTCTACCAATTCCATGCTCCATCTCCCTGCTATTGCGCACGAGATAGGCTTTGACTTTGACATAGCATTTGCAAACCCAATTAGTGAGAAAACCCTAACCTCTGCCACCTTGCACCCGCAGGAAACACCTATATGGAAGACCTAAATGAGGCAGGAGGCGTATATGCGGTGATGAAGGAGCTTGCTGACATTGGGCTCATCAATACCGAATGTATGACAGTTACAGGCAAGACCATAGGCGAGAATATTAAAAATGCTTACAATAGGGATGAAGAGGTTATTAGTACTGTGAGCAATCCATTTAGCAAGACAGGAGGTCTTGCAGTTCTTAAGGGAAATATAGCACCTGACGGAAGTGTAGTAAAGCGCTCTGCTGTTGTAGAGGAAATGATGGTACACGAAGGACCTGCGAGGGTGTTTGAGTCAGAGGAAGATGCTGTAGCCGCAATCAAAGGTGGCAAGATAGTACCTGGAGATGTAGTGGTCATCAGGTATGAAGGGCCAAAGGGAGGCCCCTGGTATGAGGGAGATGCTAAATCCTACTTCTGCAATAGCAGGTATGGGACTTGGCTCGACTGTAGCCCTTATAACTGATGGAAGGTTCTCGAGCATCAAGAGGAGCCTCCATAGGTATCAGTTTCGCCTGGAGGCAGCAGTAGGAGGACCTATTGCACTCATTGAAGAGGGGGATATTATTTCTATAAATATTCCTGAAATGACACTAAATGTAAAGCTTTCAGATGAAGAGCTTGAAAATAGAAGAAAGAACTGGAAACCAAAGGAAATGGCTGAGGTTACAGGCTATCTAAAGAGATATCAGGCTATGGTTACATCAGGTAACAGAGGTGCCATACTTGAAGTGCCTAAGATGCAGTAAGAGATTCTATTTGATTGAAAGGAAAAGGAGAATTTATGGCAGAACTTAATGGATCACAGATACTTGTTGAATGTTTGAAGGAGCAGGGAGTAGATACTATTTTTGGATATCCTGGCGGAGCAGTATTAAATCTCTATGATGAGCTTTACCGCCATCAGGATGAAATAAAGCATATCCTTACTTCTCACGAGCAGGGAGCTGCACATGCAGCTGACGGATATGCAAGGGCAACAGGTAAGGTCGGAGTCTGCCTTGCGACAAGTGGCTCGGGTGCAACCAATCTTGTAACCGGTATTGCCAATGCATATATGGATTCTGTTCCTATGGTAGCAATTACAGGAAATGTAGGCACCAATCTTCTTGGAAAGGACTCTTTTCAGGAGGTGGATATAGCAGGCGTAACCATGCCTATTACAAAGCATAACTTCATTGTAAAGGATGTAAAGAAGCTTGCAAAGACTATAAGAAGAGCATTTAAAATAGCTTCAACCGGCAGACCCGGGACCTGTGCTTATAGATATAACAAAGGATGTAACAGCTAATAAGTGTGAATACAAGAAGAAATAAAGAAGACAGAAAAGAAAAAGATATGGGACAACTTCACTGATCAAAAGAACTTGATAAGGCTGCAGAGATGATAGCAAAGGCTAAAACGCCCGGTTATTTTTCATAGGTGGCGGAGCTATTATTTCAGAGGCGCATAAAGAGATTAAAACTTTGGTAGACCTTATGGATGCTCCTGTTTGTGATTCTCTTATGGGAAAAGGTGCATTTGACGGCACAGATAAGCGTTATATGGGCATGATAGGTATGCATGGCACAAAGACCGCAAACTTCTCTGTAACAGAATGTGACCTTTTGGTTGTTCTCGGAGCAAGATTCTCAGACAGAGTTACAGGCAATACTAAGAGCTTTGCAAAGAGGGCTAAAATCCTTCATATAGATATAGATCCTGCCGAGATAAACAAGAATATAAAGGTTGACCTCAGCATTGAAGGTGATATTAAGGATGTGCTTAAGGAGCTTAATAAGAAAGCTAAAGAAGCAAGACCATGGGGAATGGATGGAGCATATAGCTGAGATGCAGGCGAAATTCCCGCTCAGATATCATGAAAACGAACTTACAGGTCCATATTTCATAGAGGAGCTTTACAGACTTACAAAGGGTGACGCCATCATTTCTACAGAAGTAGGACAGCATCAGATGTGGGCTGCACAGTTCTACAAGTATAGTAAGCCAAGAACCCTGCTTACCTCAGGAGGCCTTGGAACTATGGGCTACAGCTTTGGTGCTTCCATCGAGCACAGATAGGTCTCCCAAACAAGCAGGTTATCAACCTTGCGGGAGATGGATGCTTCCCGTATGAATATGAATGAGCTTGCAACTGCCGCACATTACAATGTGCCTATTATTGAAGTAGTATTTAACAACAATGTACTCGGTATGGTAAGACAGTGGCAGACTCTCTTCTACGGCAAGAGATATTCACAGACTATGCTTTCTCAGGATATTGACTATGTAAAGTTGGCTGAGTCAATGAGTATTAAAGACTTTCAGAGTAACCAAGAAAGAGGAAGTGGATGAGGTTATAAGAAGGCTCTTAGGTTAAGGGACCTGTATTTATAGAGGTAGTTATAGACAGAAATGAAAGTGTATGTACCATGGTTCCTGCCGGTGCTACTCTTGAGGAGACATTCTCTGAGGAAGATGTAAAGGAGAAAAGAGGCTAAAGCAAAGAAGTAAAGATAAGAGTTAAAGAAACAGACTTGCATAAAGTAAGGGCTGTTTCTTTAACTATAAATTTGAATTTGTGAGGAGGACATTTGAAGGAAGGTAGACCCAATTTTAGAGATATAAAAATCATTTGAAGAATTTAGTAGATACTATTGGTATCGAGAAGAACTAGCCGAAATTTGTAAGTCTCTTGAATTAGAATACAGATGTACAAAACAAGAACTAAATCATATTATAGAGCAATATTTTTAAGGAAATAAGTAGAAAAATCTGTAAAGAAATTAACCAAAAATCAAACCAAAGCGATAACCTTAAATACGACATTGTTTGAATGTGGTTTTTCCTTCAACCAAAAATTTCGAGAGTATTTTTCGGCTGTAACGGGTGTTGATCCATTTTAAGTTTAATGCTGATATGGCAACTGCATGGAGAAAAGTAAAAAGCAGAAAATGACTTAAACTTTACAATTCAAGATATGCTTAAAGTATATTATAGGAGTCAGACTACGCTAAGTATGATAATTCAGCTTGTCAATGGAATCAATTCTAAAGGACTTTTGCTCAGATGATTTAGCGACTATTATTCTGATAAGTTAAAAAGTTGCTGCTATTCTATGGAAAGAAGTTAGAGACTCAAAAATGAAAAATTTATTCGAGACAACTACTAAATGAGTATGGAGATAAAATAGAGGGTATCATAAATAAATTCAAATTTGTAGCAGCATAATGTTGTAATATTATTTGTTAAAAATAACAATACATAGAGGAGGAACATTTATGGAAAAGAGTTTATAATTTTTTTCAGCAGAGGTATGCAGTGCTTCGAGGAAGTACTTAAGAGTGTCAGGAAGAAATGATGAATTATGGCGGAACCAGCATGTCCGTTATGGAGATGAGCCACCGCTCCAAAGCCTTTGAAAGCATTATAAATACTGCGGAAGCTGACCTTAGAGAACTTATGAACATACCTGATAACTATAAGGTACTGTTCTTGCAGGGCTGAGCTTCACTCCAGTTTACATGATTCCTATGAACCTTATGAAGAATAAGGTGGCTGACTACATTATCACGGGTCAGTGGGCAAAGAAGGCATTTGAAGAAGCAAAGATATATGGTGATGCCGTAGCAGTGGCGTCTTCTGCCGATGAAACCTTTTCATACATTCCTGACTGCAGCGACCTGCCTATAAGGGACAACGCAGATTATGTATCATATGCGAAAATAATACAATATACGGAACCAAGTTCAAAACATTGCCTAATACCAAGGGCAAGACTCTTGTAGCTGATGTATCCTCATGCTTTTTAAGTGAGCCTGTGGATGTAAGTAAATACGGTATCATTTACGGAGGTCAGAAGAACATTGGACCTGCAGGAACTGTAATTGTGATTATTAGGGAAGATTTGATTACGGAAGATGTGCTTCCGGTACCCTACAATGATGAAGTACAAGATACATGCAGATAATAAGTCACTTTACAATACTCCGCCTGCCTACGGTATTTATGTATGTGGCAAAGGTATTTAAATAGCTAAAGGCTCAGGCGGGCTATGGCGTGATGAAGGAGAAAAATGAGAAAAAGCTGGTATTCTTTACGATTTTCTTGATAATAGCAAACTTTTAAGGGCACAGTCAGAAAAAGAAGACCGTTCTTTAATGAATGTACCCTTTTGTAACAGGGAATGAAAGAGCTGGATGCAAAAATTCATTAAAGAGGCACAGGCAGCAGGCTTTTGTAAACCTTAAAGGACATAGAAGTGTAGGTGGAATGAGAGCAAGTATATACAATGCTATGCCGATAGAGGGAGTAGAAAACTTGTTGAATTTATGAAGAAATTTGAGGCTGAAAACCTATAGTCTAAATGATAACAGCTGAAACATTTGTAATATTTTGGACTTAAAAATATTAAACAAGTAGCAGCTGAAATATATCTGTGGAAATATTAAAATTACAGGACAAAAATATGAGCATCCGGGAGCTTGTTAGGGGGATACTATGTATAGAATAAAAACATTAAACAAGATATCAGACATAGGACTTAAAGAGCTTGATGAAAATTACAGCTTTACGGAAGAGTTAAGTGAGGCAGATGCTGTTCTTGTAAGAAGTGCAGATATGAAGTCTCTTGAACTTGGCGACAATCTCCTTGCCATAGCCAGAGCAGGTGCCGGAGTTAACAATATCCCTCTGGATAAATGTGCAGGCAGGAATAGTTGTATTCAATACTCAGGAGCCAATGCAAAATGCAGTTAAGGAGCTTGTTATAGCAGGTCTTCTTCTTGCTGCCCGTGATATAGTGGGAGGAATTAACTGGGTACAGGATAATAAGGAGCAGAGAGTTTTCTAAGCTTGTAGAAAAGGAAAAGGAAGCTTTGCAGAGCAATGAGATAGAGGGCAGAAACTTGGGATAATAGGTCTTGGAGCCATAGGGTGCTGGTTGCCAATGCCGCAAAGAGGCTTGGAATGGAGGTTTACAGTTGTGACCATATATCTCTGTAGAGCATGCCTGGAGTCTTTCAAGAGATGTAATCCATCTTAAAGACTGTGAAGAGATATATAGAACCTGTGACTATATTACTGTGCATGTGCCTCTTATGGATGCAACTAAGCACTATAGATAAATGCCGACAGCCTAGGTCTTATGAAAGGCGGAGTAGTTATCTTAAACTTCTCAAGAGATGCCCTGGTAAATGATGAGGATATCGAAAAAGCAGCTTGCCAGTGGCAAGGTAAAGAAGTATGTAACAGACTTTCCAAATGAAAAAACTGCCGGAATGAACGGTGTTATAGCTATTCCACACCTTGGGGCCTCTACGGAGGAATCAGAGGACAACTGCGCAGTTATGGCAGTTAAGGAAGTTGTAGATTACCTGAAAGGGAAGTATCAAAAACTCTGTCAACTACCCAAACTGCGAGGTAGCAAAGCATACAAGTGTTTCACGAATTACCATATTACATAAGAATATCCCAAGACTATGATAACTAAGTTTACAACTGTGCTTTCTTCTTTACAATGTAAATATTGAGGAGCTTGTAAACAAGAGTAAGGGAGACTATGCCTACTCTGTATTTGACATAGATACCATAGTTACCGTTGATATGAATAAAGCTCTTAGTGAGATAGAGGGATGCTTAAGATAAGAAGTATCTAAGAGTGTAAAATGGCAGAAAAATATAAATATCATAATCTATAAAAGGGCTTTTTACTTGTAAAAATCTATATATTTACCGTGTAGAAGTCCTATATTTTCAGATAAACACTTTAAGAATATATAGCATATACATCTTATTTTGATAAAAAGTGACATTGATGTCTCTTAATTAAAGTAATTTTAGATATATTATATAAATAGAGAAGAAGTGTAAAGGAGAAGCATTTGTGGCGGTAATGCTAGCATCATAGACATACTTTCATTTTTAGATGAACAATGATACAACATAATTATCTGCAATAAACTTATGGAGGTATTGGTATTATGAAATTGTTGAAAATCCATGTTTTATTATGTTTAAGTTGGGGTTTGTATTTTCCTAATACTTATTGTAGCATGAAAAAATACGTTTTATATCATTAGAATATGAGATAGCATTGCTTACTAATATCATATTTGCAGTATGCTTTGATTCTTACTATATTTGGTAGCATATAATATTAAAAACAATTTAATAAAAATGGTTTAGTCTTTGATGCTATAGTGCTGGGAATAAATGATGCATATTTGGGCTTTAGGGATTGGAGGATTTAGATATTTTTAGGTTGAATTATAGCTACATAAATCAAAATAATGAAACTGTATACAATATAAGTAATTTAATATATATCAATATATATGATTTTTCTATATAAGAAAGCTAAATAATTATGAACTTAATAGGTTATTTAGAATAAAAATTTACGTAGCAAAAGATGACTCAAATAAATATTTGGCAGAAGTTTATAGAAAGTAGGTGGTATTTATGAGAAAGAGAATTTTTAGGGATAATGATATGTCTAATGGCTGTAGCAGAATCCTTCTGTTTCCCCTTAAGAGAAAGTAACCTTAAAAACCAATAAAAGCATTTTATTAAAGGTGTGCTAGTGAACAAAAGTGAAAATAATAATAGATGGTGAAATTAAAATATAACCTGTTAAGCTCAAAGATGAAGTTTATTGGTGATATTAATATTGAGGAATTCCATAGTCAATTAAGGGATGTAAAGGTTGAAATCATTTTTAGATAAAAAGGAAACTGTTGAGGGTTCTATTATTCGATGCGGGTATTAAAGACACCTCAATAGGAGCAGAAGCTGTAAATGAGTCTGTAGGTATTATGCGTATTAAAGGCGATTTTGACAGTTTGATACTATACCCTATAGACAAAAAATAGCAGGTCGAATTAATATAAATAAGGATGACTATTGGACTTGTGGATGATTTAGGAGATGCATAGCTGTTTAATCCAGTTATTGTGATATATTATAGTTGTAACACCTCACCCTAATAAGATATAATCTGAAAACTAGGATGAGAATTATGTTATAAAAATACTTGTCCACGACATTTTGATGTAACTACATAATTGCCTATTTTTTAGATAAAGCCACAAGGGGACAGGGAAACATGGGAAAGTCGGAAAAGGTAATATTACGCTGCAATAAAGTTTCGAAAATATACAAAAGTGGTATGCAGCAGACAAAAGCACTGTCAGGGGTGAGTCTCAGTTTCAATGAAGCTTCGATTAATTTGATTTACGGAAGAGTGGCAGTGGAAAATCCACGTTATTAAATGTTCTGGCAGGCATCGATAATGCTTCTGATGGAGATATTTTCTTTCAAGGAAAAAACTATGCTGTTATGACAGAAAGAGAGATGGCAAAACTTAGAGGGGATAACTATGGATTTATATTTCAGGCATATCATCTTATACCACATATTACCGCAAAAGAGAATATTATGTGCCCGTCTTATGTTAATGGGAAACCAATTGATGCTCATTACTTTTGGTTTCTTGATTCAGGAATTAGGTATCACTGACTTGGTGCTTAAATGTCCCTATGAATTATCAGGAGGAGAGCAGCAAAGAGTAGCGATAGCAAGAGCAATGCTGTTAAAGCCATCAATAGTGTTTGCTGATGAACCGACAGGAAATTTTCTGGATAGTGAAAATACAAAAACTCATAACCAACTTATTCGATAACCTGAATAAAAGTATGGAACCACATTTATCATCGTTACAATTGAAAGAAAATCTCATGCAAAATCCTGATCAGATTATAAGGATAAAGGATGGTGAAGTTGCCGATGAGTAGTAAAAGAACAAGGTATTTTAAGTTAATTCATACTACTATTTCAGAATAATAAAGCACTATTTATAATATCTTTATTGACATCAGCAATTGGATTTTGCTTTATTTTTACTGTAACATCCACAACCAATATGCTCACTACAAAAACAACAGGGATAATCTATTAATACATATGGCAAATTTCTCGCTGTTATATCTGATGTTGATGAGAACACTGAAGCCAAATATGAGTTAGAAATGATTTTGCATACAAAGATCTCAGTCGGAGAGAATACAGTATATTCAGGTAAAATTGACTTTTGGCTCGATGGATAAGAGTATTGAGATGTCCTGCACTCAGCCTACAAGGAGAAATACTGAAGAAAAGAAAAATGAGATTGTAGTTGAAGAATACCTGACAGAATTATTTAAGATTAAAAACAATAACTTGCACATCGAAGATAAGTTTTGAGAAAAATGGGATAAAGACCGAATTTATAATTACAGGCATACATTCTAATTATTCAAGTAGACTGTCTGTGTCAACTTTTATAGAAAAGGATATAAATGTATATCCCACAGTAATATTTGCAGATGGTATGCAATACAAAGCAGTCGATTGATTGTTTTTGCAAAAAGAAAACTTAGATTCAATTCTATTGAAAGAGATATAAACACGATATTGAATTGGGGAAGTAATTATGACATCAAACTCAGCTCATGATATGAGCATTAATTCAAAACTAGCCTCAAAAGGTTATAGTGAAGACTTTACTGTTTACCAGATTATTATATCTTGTACTCTACCAATTTTTCTGCTATTACTTGGGGAAGCTATTATAATAAGAACGCTGCTTATATGGAATAGCAAGACAATGGCTTTGTGTAAAGCGCTTGGACTTCATTCTAAGCAGGAAAGAATACTGTGGTTTTACCTGATTGGAGTGCTTGCAATAGGGATTAAGCGTGGATTTACTTCATCAGCTATATTAGGAGTTTTTATACATAGGAACTTTGGGGGATATCAGTGCATTACATCGAGAATTTGCTTCATACTTTTCTATTGGAAAGCAGCTGATCAGTGTAATAATTGTACTGTTTTGTGCCTATTCAGCCAGAAAGAAAGCCAGTTCACTTATAAATGGAATGCTGATAGACCTGCGGTTTTCAGTCAGACAGTAGATTTAGAAAATGGATATATGCGTGTGTTATAATGCAAATGATGTATGTTTTTATCATAGCCTCATTTAGTTTTTCAAATAGATTTGAGATGGAAAAAGGGTGACATAAATTACGATTTATATAGCAAGGCAACAACCACAAGCAGATGTTTAGAGGGTATAGCATAACTGAGAACAACGAAAGCTATTTTTGACTTTGATGTAGTAAATGACCTACATAAACTGGTGATATAGATTAAGCTCCAAATGGAAGCTGAAACTAATCAAAGCTCTATATTGATAGATCAAGGACGAAAAGACTTCTGATTTTTAATGAATATTTAAAATATCGAAGCAGTGAATGGCAGGATAATGAGAATGAGGAAAGGTGGCATGAGGTATCAAAAGAGGCAGAGAGGTATAATGCTTGCCCTGATAGGCAAGATAAGATTATTATACTAACTGAAAAGAATTCGGATTATTGTTAGATAAACTGGGAATAGGTGAGAATGATGTTGGCTCAGACAAGGATAAGAATTGCTTTAGCGTTTCTACCTAAGCTTAGCTATAGCGTTTCAGGTAAGAATGAAATTATATACAAGTGGGAGGAATTAGAAAGAGCGAAAAAGGGTTACGGTTTTATAAAAAGAAAAATTTAAGGCAATGCTTTGAAACGCTGAAAATGAAGAGGATAATATAATACAGCTTGTAATGAAGGAGAATGACAGGAGTAAGCTGATTTTAGGATATGATAAAAATCAGTATCAACTTGAGAGCAGATGCACCATTATCGGTGGTACAGATGTGGATACAAGAGTTTCATTGAATTATGTCATCAATACAGGGAGGTGATGCTTGAATCATCAGTTCTAAGGAATAAAGAGAATCAATTGATGGGAGATTATACTGCTGATGCTGTCAGGTTCTATGTATACTTTTCTTTGATAGTAGTATGCCCGTGTATAGTCTTTTGAGTGAGCTTTATCGATTGGGAAAAACATAAGATGAGTACGGCATATTGCGAAGCTTTGGAATGAGCTATATCAGTTTATGGAGAAAGATATAGATATTTCAGTAGCATTTTTATAGCCTGCATAGTTTTTAGCAGCTGCTAGGTAGAGGGGCTTTGGAGTGAGACACTAAGCAATGCTCAAATTTTTGTTTTCTCAATTATGATAAACATAATTATTACCTTTTTGTGTGGAGATGTTGTATACTGGCGCTATAAGAGCAAATCCATAGTAAACATGTATGATTAAAGACACATCAATAGAGTGGCAGTACATCAACCTATGCACACTCAATTATAAATTTCACACCTAGAAGAGATAAACTTTTATCTGCTTTTAGGGTGTGATATTTTAGTCTTATGCTTGTAAGTATATATAGGTGTTTATTTGACATAGCATCAAATAAAAACACTGTAATAATACTAAGAAAAAGGGAGAGAACTATGTGGTTTTTGTAGGCAATGGGAGCATTTTTCTCTTGACATCTCGTTCAGAATACATAGATAATTATATAGTTATGAGACATCAGCAAAGAAAAAGATAGAGGTTATTTTTATGGGTAATTTATTTAATATGAACAATCTTCCGCTTTATGGGGAAGCTTTTTGATACAGTGGCACTTAGCATAGTCTATGTTTTGGTCTGTATTCCTATTGTGACCATAGGACCTGCTACCTCGGCACTCTATTATTCAACAGTTAAATCAATAGGCGAGACAGGAGCTATCCTATCAAAGAGTTTTTTCAAGGCATTTAAGAGAGATTTTAAGCAAAGCTTCATAGTAGGGCTTATTCCGTTGTAGTAGGACTAATTCTGCATGTTGACGTTAAATTTGCTGACATCACATAAAAACAGCCTTTACCTATATGCGCTACCTATGCATTGTTATCGGCATAGTTATGTCATTATAGCAATATATTTTTCCGCTTATTTCAAGGTTTTCGTTAAAAAGCTCTCAGGGCTGTTTAGACTGTCATTTTATCTGGCGATAAGACATCTGCTCTACAACGGTTGTTTCTATCATTTTGTTGTTTGGAAGCTTTGTTTTAGTATATATTTCTGCCGGACTTGGTGATGCTGTTTGTAGCCTGTGACTGTCAATCTGCTAATTTCTATAATGATGGAGAAGGTACTCCAAAAATGTATGGGCATGGTACAGACAGACGGAGAGAATGAGAATAAGGACGAGTGGTATCTGGAGTAATTGTAAAATATTATCGGGAAAGAGGAAGAGTATGTCCGAGGAAAAATTTGCGCTGCCAAGAGATTTTGCAAAAAATGTATTTAACGACGAGGTCAATGAAAGATAGGCTCCCAAGCGATGTATACAAGGAGCTTAGAAAGACCATAGATAACGGCGAAGACCTTAACGAGAAGATAGCAAGAGCTGTGCATGATGCTATGAAGGCTTTGGGCTATGGAGAGGGGCTACCCATTTCTCGCATTGGTTCCAGCCTATGACGGGGATTACCGCTGAGAAGCACGACTCCTTCCTAAAACCTGAGGGCAAGGGTGGGATAATAATGCGCTTCTCAGGTAAGGAGCTTATTAAGGGAGAGTCAGATGCCTCGTCCTTTCCGTCAGGAGGCCTTAGGGCAACCTTTGAGGCGAGGGGCTATACCGCCTGGGATTGTACCTCTCCTGCTTTCTTAAAGGAAGATACAGCAGGAGTAACCCTCTGTGATACCTACCGCATTTTGCTCATACACAGGTGAGGCACTTGACGAGAAGACTCCTCTGCTTCGCTCGATGGAGGCCATGAGCAGCAGCGCTACAAGGATTGCAAGACTTTTTGGAGATGAGGATGTTACAAGTGTGAGCTGTTCGGTTGGCCCTGAGCAGGAATATTTCCTTATCGACAGAGAAGACTTCCTAAAAAGAGAGGACCTCCTCTTGACAGGTCGTACTCTATTTGGAGCTATGCCTCCTAAGACTCAGGAGCTTGATGACCACTACTATGGAAATATTCCTGAGCGTATAGAGCTTTTTATGAGGGAGCTAATGAAGAGTGTTGGAAGCTTGGTATCTACGCTAAGACACAGCACAATGAGGTAGCTCCTGCACAGCATGAGATGGCTCCGTATTTACTACTGCAAATATTGCCACTGGACCACAATCAGCTTGTTATGGAAACAATGAAGAAGGTGGCAAGCGCCACGGACTTTGAATGTCTGCTCGATGAGAAGCCTTTTGCAGGTGTAAATGGCTCGGAAAGCATAATAACTGGTCTATAGTGACAGATACAGGGAAAAATATGTTGGATCCCGGCAAGACTCCTCATGAAAATGTGCAGTTTATGCTGGTGCTTGCCGCCATAATCAAGGCTGTAGATGAAAATGCCGTACTTCTTAGGCTTTCGGCATCCAATCCCGGCACTGAGCATAAACTTGGTGCAGATGAGTACCTCCAGCCATTATATCCATTTTTCTTGGAGACCAGCTTGAAGACCTTGTTGAGCAGATTGCTGAGACGGGTGAAGCTCACTTCAAGCAAGCAGGAAGGAAGCTTTGATATAGGTAGCACAGCCTTCCTAACCTTTTCCTCGATGCAACAGATAGAAACAGAACCTCTCCTTTTGCATTTACAGGTAATAAGTTTGAGTTTAGAATGGTGGCTTCGTCAATGTCGATTGCAGGAGTAAATACCGTACTCAATACTATAGTTGCAAGTGTATTTAGGACTAGTGGCTGACAAGCTTGAAAGAAGGCAGAGATTTTAATCAGGCTGTACACGACCTTATTATAGATACCCTACCGAGCATAGGAGAATTATGTTAACGGAAACGGCTATTCCGAAGAATGGGTTAAGATAGTACTGCAAGACGTGGACTTCCTAATACAAAGTCAGTCGGTGGAGGCACCTAGTCACTCATTGATGACCACACTATAGAAGTATTTGCAAGGAAAAGGTGTTAAACCGCACTGAGCTTGAGTCCAGAGCTGAGATTCAGTATGAGAAATACACAAAGACCATCAACATAGAGGCAAAGACGATGATTGATATGGTAAGGAGGCTTTTCATCCCTGTTGTCATTAAGTACCAGACTGTACTTGCAAAGGCGATAAATGAGATGGAAAGTGCAGGCTTGGGAAACTTGAGTGCTCTATGCAAAAAGATTTACTTAAGAAGGTTTCATTGCTTCTGCTGCTGCTGGTAATCAGGCAGCTGAGATGGAAAAATATGATAATAGTTGCAAAGAAGCTTCCTGAGGAAGGGCACAGGCTGAGAGCATTTATTACTAAGGCAGAATCCGCTATGACAGAGCTACGTGAGAGTATTGACAGCCTTGAAGTGTTGCTGGCAGGATTACTGGCCTGTACCAACATATAGTGATATATTGTTTGAAGTGTAATATTAATGAGCATGCCACATTTGAATAAATAATTATTGATTAGCTTTTTATCTCGGCTATAAAACATTTATCTGATGTGACAGCCTTTATCTTCTTATGTGACAGAAAATTATATTACCATTTTTCAGTGAGATTTTCGGTAAGATATCAGACTTAAGAGCAAGAATGTCGCAAGATAGATTACATAAAAGTTTGAATTCAGACTGTTTTTAGCTACAAAAAGGGGTATTTATGAATATAATTGATATATTGGTTATTGGAGTAGGGCTTTATGGATGCCTTGCGGTATCCATCTGTAAGTGGGCTTAGCTAAGAAAAAGATGGATGTAAAGAAGGTTCTTGTCTGTTCGCCTCTACTTTGGAGTATTTCAGGCGCTGATGCCACTTATCGGCTGCTTGGAAGCGGATTTGAGAATGTGGTTAGCTCCATCGACCACTGGATAGCCCTGTGCTTCTTGGCATCATAGGCATAAATATAATAGAGGCGAACTCGTGACGTTGTTAATGACTCAATGGATGTAAAAAGACCATGTTGACACTCGCGGTTGCAACCGGTATAGATGCCCTCGCCATGGGAGTTGCCTGTGCGCTTCTTAAAGTGAGTATAATTCCTGCGGTATCCATTATCGAGTCTTGTACCTTTGTCGTGTCTTCATCAGGTCAAGCTTGGAAGCGTATTTCGGAGAAAAACGAAAGTCCAAAGTGCAGATACGGGCGGAGCTCATGTCACTTACTTATTGGCACTAAGATACCGATGGAGCATCCTCTGTTCTTTCGAGTGATGAATATGTAGTCAGAGAGAAAATCACTCCGACTAGGAATGGTCTGGGAGTGATAAGAGAATCTGAAAATCTGCACGGTATAACTGATGTAAAATAGATGAATATTTGTGCAGACTTATGTTTACAATATTCATTTTATTTTGATGATATAATATGTTCATAACATGACTCAAAATAGAAAGGAGAATATTTATTCACAGAGAGGAGATGCACTATGATCAGTTAAACTTGTTGTAGCTTTAACCTTACCTCAGCCACCATGCTTACTGCTCTGTTCAGGAAGCTTGCATAGGACAGACAGTACAAAGAGTGCTTCAAAGACAGGTCGAGTTTACTACATCGACAGCCAAGACAAGCAGTGCCGCAACTACAGAAAGTGTTGGCGGAAGTACCACATCGGCTAATCACGCTGAGCAATGGAAGCTTTGACCTTTCAAATATTACAGGTGAAGAGAGAAGCTGACAAGATTCTTAGAGGCAGGAGCAAAATCACAGCAACCAGCCTGATCTTTGCTCCCAATGAATTTATAGATATAAGCAGCGGTAGAACCAATGCTATGGAGGTGATATGGATTTTGCTCAGTATATAGCTGACAGCCTCGGAGTAAAGCTGAGATTGTGCCTATGAGTTTGATGCGATATTAAGGCTGCAGTTACCACAGGTCAGGTAGATGAGTGGCAATAGCAGGGTCTTGCATCATACAGAGGATCGTGCGAAGAATATGCAGCTCGAGGTGTAACACTGACGCAGATGAAGGGTCAGGAATTGTTATTCTTAAAGAAAATGCAGATGGTTAAAGACTGCTGATGATTTTAGGAAAGACAGTACTGGCACGAGAATGGCTCAGCACAGTTTGACCTAACAACAACGCAGCTTCCATGAGCTAAATGCACTCCTGTTGCAGATGTAAATAATGGAGCGATGGAGATTATGACTGGATCAGGCTGATGGACTTACACTTGATCTGCAGTTGCCAAGGTAATGATTAACACCCACAAAGAGCTTGCTATCAGTGATTTTTCAGTTTGAGTATGAATCAAAAGGGTATTAATGTTATTGGATGCACAAAGGGTGAGGACTCAAACTTGTAAATGCTATAAATCAGATTGTTAAAGAAGTAAATGATAAGGGCTTTATGAAAGCAGTGGAAGATAAGGCTGTAGAGCTTGCTAAAATCATTAGGAGTAGAGGTTAATAATGTGAAAATAAACATTTTAACAGATAGTTTTTCTGATACAAAATCATGGAATCTGTAACAGGTACAGGATATGCCACTGTTGTGAGCCTAATAACTGTCGCTCAATATATAGATCTGATCATTAGCTGTACTTAAAAATATGCCCTGATAGTAAGATCTATTTCAACAGCCCATATGAGATAGTAAGAGGCACGCCTATGCTTTTACAGCTGTATATATTTAAGTTCATGTCTTCCCGAAGCTATACGGGTTTCAATGCCATCCACCTTTGTGTGCATACTTGTAGCACTTATATTGAACCTCGCTGCCTATGTGAGGTAATCCGCTCAGGTATAGAGCTGTAGACAAAGGACAAACTGAGGCGGCAAGGTCGCTTGGACTTAGTAAAAGGCAGACTATGTTTAAGATAGCTATTGCCTCAGGCTGTTGAGATATCCTTCCTGTCTTGACAATGAGTTCATTATGATGATTAAGAAACCTCTTGCTTCTGTGTTCTTTGTGGAGACCCTATGACTCAGTTCAGACCATATCCAGAGCAACTTCCTTACAATGGAACCGCTTTGATTATAATCGAATCATATTTTTGTACTTACATTCAGCCTCTCAAAAGGAGTTGCTATACTTGGAAAAGGAGGATGAAGGCAGGTGAGCGCTAATCACACGAATATTTAATTAGATGTTGTGATTTACATAAAAGCTTTTGGAGACCAAGGTGCCTAAAGGAGTGACTGACATATCAAAAAGGGTGAGGTGTATCTGTAATCGGCCCATCAGGAGGAAGTCTACCCTTTCTTCGCTGCCTTAATCTCCTTGAGGTGCCTGATAAGGTGAGATATATTTTTGAGAGGGGAAACCAATAACCGATAAGTCTGTAAACATAGATATCCACCGTGCAGAAGATGGAATGGTATTTCAGCATTTCAATGTCTTCACATCTTTCAGTTGGTGAAAATATCACTCTTGCTCCCACCTTACTTTGGTAAGAAAAAACCTGGGAAGCTAAAGAAAAGGCAAGGGAGCTGCTTACAGAGTAGGGCTTGTGAAAAATATGACGAGGTACCAAAGCCTCAGGTGGTCAGAAACAGAGGCTTACAATTGTAAGAGCTTGCAATGGAGCCTGATGAATGCTCTTGATGAGCCAACCTCAGCCCTGGACCCTGAGATGGTGGGAGAGGTGCTGTCTGTTAAAAGCCTTAAGCGAGGGTATGACAACGGTAATAGTCACCCATGAAATGGGCTTTGCAAGGAGGTCTCGGACAGGGGTTCTCCTTTATGGACGCGGCATCATGAGCAGAAGAAGGAAGCCCTGAGAAATATTCGAAGCCCTGTGAATGAAAGAAACTAAGGACTTTTAAGTCAAGGTATTTATGTAAATGACATAGATGATGAGGTTAGCTTATGACTTGGCCTCTTTTGACTTAAAAGATGTCCCTGCTGTGTTATAATTAACTCGGAATAAACGAGTCGGAGGTAACTGAGTAAAAGATAATTAGGAGGATAATGAGTTATGAGTATATCTTTAATGCAATAACTCTTTCTTCAATTGTTTGAAGTCTGTTGCAGGAATAGTACTCATAATAATGAATTTACTTGGAACCGCAATACTGATAATTTATTTATGTTTGTATTTTTGACAATCTTTAGCGATTTCTCAGAGGTATGGACAATATCGCTGAAAATTAGAGAGTAAAAGTCATAACCAATGATGACTAGGAAACAAACCAGGAAAAAGGACACTGTTTTTATATATATTCTTTTTAAGCTCACTCGTGAAGTTAGGATTATTTTGATATAATAGTTTTTCGAAGAGAATAGTATCGAGAGTGCAGTTGCCAATACAGCTCTAATGTACCAATATGATTGCAGACTCATCGAGAAAGAAACCGAATTGTATATTATATATTATAACTCATATCATTTCCGTAAATGCGAGAAATCGATTGTTTATTTATCAAATAAATCCGGAATGTGTACTGTTCTGGATGCGGTTAATATAAGTTCGGAATTATTTACTGCATATATCGGTAGCCAGTCCGGGAGGATAGATTTCTCTAAAAACCTGCATAATTACCAACCAAGGCGTGGTCGTGTGTTTTCTTCTAATCGGACAAAAGTTGTTCAAAGAACAGTTTCAAGAGAGTGAAATATCATAACCACGCTTTTTAATTTCTTTATAGTCTTACAGAAATGTGCCGGTAGTTACCAGTTTGAGCATAGTTAATCGTCCCTCCTGTTAAGTTCATCAAATAATTCATTAACGGAATTATAACGTTTAGCAGGAAGCTTTCGACATTATCATTTTTGGCTTCATTTATTGCAGCCTTAGTTTTCAGAATTCAAAAGTTAGGTGTTTAGTTCAAAAGGAATAAGCCACCTTCCATTATTGATTTATGAAGAAAATATTTATAGCATCTGTAATGGTAATACCGAAACTTGAAAAAGTTTTTCTGCGGTTGCCTTTTGTCTCAGGCTCAATGCGGATATTGATATTTGCAGTCTTTGTCATAGCTCTTTACCCTTACTGATCGATTATATCACGTTGTATGAACAAACGCACACAAAATAAAATCATCCTATGAAAAGCTCCTAATAATATTTCCTCGGTGAGTCCTGAAAATATTATTAGGAGCAGTATCATATGAAGCTATATTTATCTAACAAAAGTATAACTAAGCAGTATTTCTTATCTCCATACAAAACCAGATAAATAAATATCCGGCCGGCACAGCAGCAAAGGGTGAAAGGAACACCTATTTTCATAAAGTCTCAATGATACCTGTAGCCCTCCTGGCAAGAAGTCCTACTCTGCGATATTAGCAGAAGCTCCGATAGGGTATATTACCACCAAGGGTAGCCCCAAAGCTGTCCAAAAGAAAAGCAGATATGGGGCACACCTAAGTTCACCCGATACGCTTGCTATTACAGGAAGCTGATCAGTAGCTACATAAGGGATATTGTCTACAAAGGCAGATACAAGAACTGAGCTACACTATGATTGTAAAGAGAACGAAGATATTGCCACCTCCTACATTTAGCAATGATATCAGCTGAGGTCTGTGATGATGCCTCCGCCCTGAATACCTCCCTATTACAGTAAAAAGACCTGCAAGAAGTGCCATAGTAGCATAATCCACATTTTATATTCTCTATCATAGTCTCTTTTGTCTTTTGGTTGCGATGTATTCCCACACACACACAGACAACTCCCCAGACCATACAGATGACACCATTGGTTATCTCAGGCTTGTTAGGGATGAAGGAAGCAGCTATAAGGAAAAACTATGTGCTCCGACCATTGCAATGGTAGGTATCATATCCTAACTCCGTATGCTCATCAGAAAGATACAGGTATCAGGTGTCCTTACGGAAAATTAACATCATAATAGGTATGGTAAAGAGGGCTCCAAGTTCAACTGCAAAGAAGATACCAGGCTTACCCCGCATGATGAAGAAATCCATAAAGTCCATCTGGCAGCACCTGCTAGCATAATGGAAGTAGTATCTGACAAGAGTAGCCGCGCCTGAAGATCTCGAGGATACCGCGATTGAGATTATCATAGCAACAGGAGATATCTTCAGCTTACATACTGCAAGTGCCACAGGGCAAACTATATACAGTAGTACATTATCTGCATAAGGCTGAGATAATGCGGCAAGAGGGACACAAATATCGTAGTCCACATTACATTTGGGCGAGAAAGATTGAGAATGTGGTCTGCGATGAGGGTTTGGCATCTTGGACTGATAAATAATCCACTATGATTACCGTACCAAATATCATAAGCAGGATATTCCAGTCTATGATGTGAAACAGTCGCCTATGGGAAGTATTCCCAAGCGCCAGAAAAATGGTGGCAGTCCCGCAGGCAATATATAGTCTTTCGCCTTGCAGGGAAGGAATATCATAGGGGCATACATTAGGACAAAAGAGAGCAATTGCGATTGTTTTTAAGATGAACTCCTTTTTATAGATGTGATATTTGCTATCATACACATATGTGGCACCAGTTGCAAGATGTATTATTATGAAATCATAATCAAAAATCTCAAAAAGCCAAATTTCTTTGAAAAGCAAGTTTTCAGGAAATTTCTTCGCCTATTCACAAAACTACAATTGCTTGTTTACAAAGTCCGCAAATGATATTATAATTGAATTGACTATTCTAGATTCACTATTGGAGATTATGTTTTCTAGTGTAGTGTGTCGCCTTATCCGGCATCAACGGTATTATTACTAGCGTAGAGGCAGATATCAGAAATGGACTTCCATCCTTTTAATATGGTTGGTTCTGTCTACAGGTAAGAGAATCGGAGAAAGGGTGAGGGCGGCTGTTCTTAACTCGGGCTTTTATTTGGAGCCTAAGAAGCATTCTTTGTAAATTTATCCTCAGCAGACATCAAAAAAGACGGGACTTCGTTTGACCTTGCGGTGGCAGTGACACACTTTGCAGCTCCAGCTAAGCCTTGGGATGACTACTTAGAGACAGCCCTTGCGGTGAACCAAGGTCTAAGTGGAGAAACAAAGACCGTTAGGTGTTCTTCCGTGGTTAGCGCTGCCAAAGAGGCAGCATTAGGAGTTTGTTCTCCCTGTGGCAAACTATAGGGAGGCAAAGCTGGTTGACGGACTGAAATCACAGGTGTAGCCTCGCTCCCTGAAGCCGTTGAGGTCGTGCAAAAGAGGATAGAAAAGGGTAGAACAATAGATGTAGAGCCGTGGGCAAGCGATGATAAGAAGCTGCTGATTTTTCTGAGGCTATGGGCAAGAGGGGATTAAGCGGGCAGTAGAAATAGCTGTGAGTGGGATGCACAACATACTTGATGATAAGGCCAGGCAGGCTCAGAAAAAGTATGCTTTGCAAGCCGTATTCCGTCTATTATGCCACGATGTCTGTGGATGAAAGTCTTGAAGTGACCAAGACATACAGTATATCAGGTCTTTAGAGGAAGGACAGGGGTTGTAGAAACCAGTAGCCTTTTAGGTCTCCCCCGATAATTCTATATCACTTCCTGCCTTTAGTTGGAGGTGGGAAGTCAGGGGCAGGAGAGTTGGTCTTGCCATAACGGAGTCCTTTTTAGATGAGTTACCTGAGATTTAACCGTCAGACCATAGAGGTGCTGAGGCAGCCTGAGGAGAAGAAGATAATCCATGGGACAGGATAAGTGGAACAGCCACATATCCCGCTGATTTTTCTGCTGCATAGCAATGAATCCTGCAAATGCGGCTTCTATCCCGACAGAAATTCTGCCGTTGCAAATGAGGTTCAGATAAAGAACTATCTGTCAAGGGTGAGCAGACCGCTGATTGACAGATTTGACATAGTTGCTGAAGTAAAAAGAATAAGCTTTGCAGCATCTTTTAATAAAGAAGAAAAGTCTGGTGAGAATCCTGATGAGATAAGGAAAAAGAGTGCTATGGGCAAGAGATATACAGGAGGAGAGATTTAAGCACGAATCAACATTTTAACTCTCAGATGGATTCTAAGATGACTGATGAATTCTGTAAGATTGACCAAAAGACCAAAGCCCTCCTTGAAGAAGCATATAAAACATCAATCTAAGCTTCCAGAGGATATTACAGGGTACTACGGCGGCAAGAACTATAGCCGATATGAGGCAAAAAGGATGAGGTTGGGGAGTTTGAAGTGGCGGAAGCTATCCACTATCGTGAAATGATTGAGAGGTTTTGGGGATGAGAAGATTTACTTATGTTTTTTGGCTCTCTTTAGAGGGGTATATAGCTGAGATAAAACTTGACATACTTGATGCAAAATTTGGGAGCTTTAGCTGAAGCTCACTCTGCCATAAGCAAAGGGAAGTATGGCAATATCAAGGGATAGGAGAAAAACAGCTTGAAAGGCTCAGGTTTCTCTCCGATATGTCCGAAATAGAAGATAAGCATGTGACATGATGAGAAAAGGGGAATAAAGTACACTCATTATTTTAAGAAAGACTACCTGACAAAGCTGAGGGAAATATCTGTTCATCACCCTATAGGACTCTTTATAAGGGTAGCTACCCAATAATGAAGAGGTAAGTGTGGTTGGTTCAAGAGATGCTAGAGAAAGGCTTCGTATTATGCAGGAAAAGATATCCGAGGAGTTATCTAAACTAACGGAGTAAGCGTGGTGAGTGGTACGCGCTTGGGAATAGATTCCTCTGCACACAACGGTGCGCTAGTGAGGAAAAGGCAAGACCTATGCTATCTCGGCTGTGGTGTGGATATTTGCTATCCGGCAAACAACATAGAGCTGTATCTGTCCATCGTGAAAAAGGAGGAACAATTCGAATTTCCTATAGGAACGACGCCGATGAGGGGCAATTTTTCCTCAAAGAAACCGCTATAATAAGCGAGCTATCGATGGAGTCTTTGTAGAAGCCAGAGAGAAAAGGGAGCTTAACAGCAGCATGAGATGGGACTTGAGCAGGGAAAAATATATATGCCCCTCCCTGGAAGGACTGAGGAGCCTCTTCGTGAACAAACAAACTTATTCAGTATGGAGCCAAGCTTGTAAGCGATGTAAATGATATATCTGAGGACTTTGATTTTCTCATTTTAAACGTAAACAGGAATGCCTTCAAAATTTAATACTTGAAAAGCAACGATAGTGTATTCTACCCTCTGTTTGATACCAAAAGCATATTTCTCGAAATTTTATCTGAAACGGACTTGATGAAGGAGAGCTTTTACCATACTACCAGACTGGAATTTAAGGGATATGTGAGGCAGTCAAGCTTTTGAGTACTAGTAGTATGTTCCGTCTTATATATGATAAGAGTAAAAAGTATGGAATTTGATTAAAAAGAGAAGTTAAGTACTCTGTATCATAGGGTGTCTGAAGTTTTGATAAGGATTAAGGAGAGGAAGGAAGAATAGGATGTCTAAGTATTTTGGTAATAGTTGAATCACGGCAAAAGCAAAGACGATTATAAAAAACACCTGGTACAAATTATGAGTTATTGCTCCATGGGACATCGTTAGAGATTTACCCTAAGAGTCAGATGGGAATTGATGCTGAAATATGATTATGAACCAAAGTATATAACCATAAGGGGAAAGGGAGACTTGCTCCAGACCCTTGAAAGGCTTAAAAAGTCCGATAAAGTTATCTTGCAACTGACCCGACCGCGAAGGGTGAGGCTATTTCCTGGCATCTTGTCAATGCTCTTAAGCTTGAAGAAGGAAAAGTATAAAAGAATTACTTTTAATGAAATCACAAAGACGGCAGTTAAAAATGCCACTAAAGTCCCCAAGGGATATAGATATGACTCGGTGGATGCACAGCAGGCAAGGCGTGTGCCTCGATAAGAATGGTATGGGCACAGCATAGTCTGCTTTTGGAAGAAAGGTGTAGAGAGGACTTTCAGCAGGAGAAGAGTACAGCCTGCCAGGCATATGCTATACATGACAGGGAAGAAAAAGATTAGCGACTTTGCATCCTGAGGAACACTGGACTTTAGACGCTACCTTTGCCCAGCTAAGGGAGTTAGAAAGCCGTGGTTGCAGAAGCTACGGAGATGAGTTAGCGCTAGCGCTATGAATTCCCACAGTCCAGATTGGACAAGATAATGCAGGGAGCAGAGGCTTCTTACAAGATTACTGAGATTAAGAATTCCGAGAGGACTGAGAAAGGCACCTGCCTTTCAGCGCACAACCCGGTACTTTCACGTCAGCAGGAGGCTTCAAAGAGCCTTAACTTCTACTCAGAAGACTATGCGTATGGCGCGGCAGCTCTATGAAGGTGTTGAGATTAAAAGGACAGGGGCTTGTGGGACTTATCTCATATCTTCGTGTACTGAGTTCGATCAGAATTTCTGAGAAGCGAGACAAGGCTGCCAGAAGAATATATATAGATAAGGCTTATGGAAGCGCACCTTTGCGAAGTCACAGGAGGGCTAAAATAGACAGAAGATTCAAGATGCTCCACGAGGCTATAAGACCTGCATATACTGATTTCTCTCCTGTCATTGTAAAGAGTCTCTTTCAAGAGATCTTCACAGTTCAGGCTGTATTCACTGACTTTGGAAGCGTTTCAGCAAGCAGAATGAAGCCTGCGATATATGGCGATAAGAAGAAGTGTGAAAGATAGCTGCAGGCAAGTATATATTGCTGCTTCGGCTTCCAAGCCAAGTTTGACGGTTTTATGTCGGTCTATGCAGAAGCTGGACTTTTGAGAAGGAAGAGGACAGTACTATCTGCAAGTCATAGATGAAAAGAGTGAGCTATCTGACCGATTTGATGCTGTCTCGCATTTTCGACGAACACTCCGGCACACTCTTTACTCGAGGCTTCGCTTGTAAAGACCTTAGAGGAGCTGGGCATAGGAAGACCCAGCACCTATAGCTTCTCAATTACCACAATTCTAAGCCAGAAGGTGCAGTGGTTAAAGGAAAAATAAAGGCAATTACATTACCGAAAATCGGCACTATAGTAAACTAAAATAATGGTAGCAGCCTTTCCGGAGATAGTAGATACCAATTTACTGCAACTATGGAAGGACTTCTTGATGAGGTTGAGTGCGGGAGATATCAGTGGAAGGAGATAGTACGTAGCTTCCTATCCGGACTTGGATGCAAGGAGGTCAAAAGAGAAGAAGAAACACCCGTGGAGAAAATCGAGATTCAGGATGAGGTTGGCAAAGATGAAATCACTGCCCCACCGCTGTAGAAACCTGGGATTTAAATATGGTCCTCATCTTGGCAGATTCCTCGCCTGCCCGGGTTTCGAGTGCAGATTTACCTACGACCTTATCTTGAGAAAGATTGGCATAGCATACCTTACTGATAATGCGGCGAGGTTGTTATAAGAGAAGACAAAGAAGGAGAGACCTTTCTACTCTTGCGAGAAGAGTCCTGACTGCGATTTACGGCTGGCGAAGCCTTCTAGTGGTAGAGGTGCGCTGGGTGTGCAGCGTACCACGCTGAAAAGGCGATAGCCTCGTATGTGCCACAAGTAATAGTCAGAGTTGCGGAGAGAGTTCTAAACGTGGACAAATAATACCACATCACTCTGAATGACAATTGCAATTGTCCAGCGAGCTTTAAGCATACTTAAAAATTGTGTGATTGTACAGAATTGAGTCGCTAAAAGTTTATAAGATACCATTAATCAAATGCTTTTGGATGTCAAACACCACACCGGCTAATTTAAGCATTTAGTCGGTATCTGGATTGATTAATACAATTCGATGTGCAGCCAGCGTGTACGACCAAACATATCTCATTCCTGAATTTGGCTACGATAGAAGTATATTTTCGCCAAAACAATATTGAGATGAAATGGTGAAAATCCTTCATTTATCTCTTTTAAGAGAACATCAGGAGAGCCATGAGCGTTCGAGATTATTGGACAAGACCAGAAAATCAACAAGTTGCTTCACAACAATGATTCTCGTAAGGGTGGTGTCGATGATGTTCTTGCCGGGGTGTTAAGCGAGATTCTGAGACTCAAATATCGTCGTACTCAGCAAAAGGGGGAAAGGCTTCGGGAATTAAGAACAGAGATGACATCTCACTGCTATCGGGGAACTTGATCCCACGACAATGTCGCTCTCATATATAGACAGTGACCTTACCGAGGAGACTGCTTGGTGATCCTGTCAACAAAAGAGAAAATGTTAACCTCTATTGCACCTGGGCTTTGAATCTGCAGGAAGTTAATGATTATCAGGCTATCATCATTCCTATAGGGTTGCATAGCCCAGTGATAGGGTTTGGAACACCGTTTATCTGCTAGTTGCGCTAGAACCTTACAACAATTGACGACATTATCCTTGCAAGAATACCGGTACCACCGTAGTCCGGACTTAGAGATTATGAGGTCCGTCAATGAAGAAAATGCCAGAAGAGGCAGAAGATTCAGATTGTTAAGTCGCTGTAAATACTCTTTTCTTTCTCAGAGCTTGAGTACGCTACCATATTCTTAGTGAATTAAAGCGGCAACGAAGGGTGTAGTTGCACGCAGGTGGCTGATAGAGTCGGAATCACAAAGATTCGGTTATTGTAAAATGCCTTAGAAAGTTTGAAAGTCTGCCGGGAGCAATCGAGGTCGAGGCCTTCGGGTCTGAAGTGGGTACCTCTACATAAAGGTGCTTAATGATGATAGTATTTGATGAATTAACAGGTTACAAAAACAAGTAATACAGTATTTATGTACAGAGGGATTTGGTTTTCTTTAAAGTCCCTTTGTATATCTAGAAACAATTTCCATTTTAGGGTGTAATTTTGAGAAAATATATTATAATAGATATGTTAGCACAATTAACATCGCTATATCTATGCGTTTTTGGCATGTGCTATCTCCACCCTTAATATGGTATAGCAAACGTATATATAGGAGCTAGGATTATGATTGCATCGGATGGCAGCTAATCTATCAATGTCCTGGGAAAGGCAGCAGATGCCAGTTGGACGAGAAATAGCATTATTTGCTCAATAATATCGCCAACAATGACACCCGGGACATAAGCGCAAGGATGTGCCGAGTTTGAGTCGTCTCGCAATGGAAACTGGTAAGAGGCGGCAATCTTAGTAGACAGGGTGCATAAACACAGACGCCGACAGACTTGACGGCATTGCTGATCTGAGACTATTCAAGTCTTAGCTATAGAGACTGAGATGGAACAACGTAGACATCTCATACAGAGAATACATCTGGCAGAGGAGCAGCTCCAGATATTATACTCTGTTAGATTCTATGACACAGAGTTTTCAAGACTTAAGATAAGCCTTTAACATCACCAAGCCAGTAAGTATTAACATAATTTGATATATTATAAGAAGTCGAGGTAGAGTAAATGTCAGTCTGGAGCTATGGATATGGCGCAACAGTTGTACTTAGGACTGCTCAGCAGCTTAGAACAGATGTGGATTGCGCAGAATATTGCTAATATAAATACTACAAGAGACGAAAAATGGTCATAATATACAGAAGGGAAAAATGTAGTATTCGTGGAAAAGACGTAACAGGATTTTCTGAATTCTGCTTAGAACAACAGGAAGAGTGAGCAACGAACAATACGTAACTTC
>BNJU01003705.1_pt1 | contig 35547 bp, 47 predicted proteins | sample 8539281 | NCBI WGS metagenome assembly BNJU01 (sample SAMD00202456, study PRJDB9452) | human saliva metagenome | isolation source: human saliva | place: Japan
AGGCACCGTCCACTAGTCCGAAAAGTATCTGACTTGTTTTGGCATATTGCACTTTGCCATATTGAACCTCCAAATTTAAAAATACTACCTGTTGGGTGCTACTATGCGTGGTACAACAGCTTGTTAGGAGTTATATTGCTTGCAGGCAGAAGCTTGCAACGGTATACACTAGCCATCTTTCGGTATTGGCGTATCGGGTGGCTTTCTTTAATTATTCTAGACTCGGCTTTCACCTGATTTTTGGGAGCTTACTGCTGAGGATACTTATCCTCAACTGATAAGCTTTTCGCACCTCTAGGGTGAGCATATTTAATGTTAAAATCAAATACTTGATGGAAGCAGTTTCAGCATTCTGTCTAGAAATATCTTGAAGTATAATCTTTGCAAAATCCGCATCATTGATGCTCAGCCCTCTATTTCTTTAATATTTAGTTGTTCATCAAATGTTTTGAGGTTTGTCGATGCTAAAGAGCCTCCTATCAAATGATGATAAGAAAAGCTTTCTCTCTAATCTCTCTACTGAGATCATTTACACTGCTTATCTTATCAACAATAGTTATAATTGTCAAAGCAATTTTCCATAATTCACAAGAATAGATGATGTTCTTGTCGACAGTGGTTTAAAGTTGTTTCAGATTTTATCCAAAACAGTTTAATATTGTTGGATTTACTTTTTACGAAACACTTGGCATTAAAACACCTCTATCAGGTGGTAAAATCCTCTGGCATTGTTCACGCCAAGGTCCTTTTATAGTATCTCATGCTTTTCTTACCGACTTCAAAATGCGTTTGATTTGCATTTTTCTTACCTTATGTCTTTTCACGCTCATTTAGCTTCAGTTTGTACAGCTCTAAAAGAGCTGCACAGGATTCTTCATAGCCCATGTGATCAAGTATCTGTTGGCTCTTTAAAGGCCTTTGCGTTTATGTATATCTGAAGCCTTGAAGCCACCATATAAGCAGTAGCCGTAATTTTGAAATACTGCATAATCAAGAGAGGTTTCAACGCTCGCATCTTTTGCAGCAGCTGACTGTTTATTATGCTCTGCCATTTCTTTACGAATAGCAAGTCTTTTCTGATCATCAGTAAGATTTTCGTGGTTGTCTATTAGTTCCTGTTGCCTTGTTTTTACTGCACATATGTTTGTCCAGAGCATTGACTTCTTTTCTGCTATCACCATTCATCACAATGAGATAGCAAGTATCTGATAACACAATATCTTGTATCTTTCCTCACACACAAGATGTACTATTTTTCTACGTCGACAAAATGGTCGTTAGCATTATTGGTGCTTTGAGAACAGAGCAGTCTTCATCTTTCATGCACCGCAAAATTTACGCCACTGCAGTATATTCAAGAACTTTCTGAAACTCTCTTGCATACAAAACTCTTGTCCGTATCGTTTGTATTGTAATACTCGAATACTTCTTCCGTATAATTATTATTCATTTTATCCCACCCTTGTATAAATAAAATTAAACCTCTAAGCCCTCTACATCACCTTCGCTATTGCAGCAAAAGCGAATAAAAAGTTATTAAGATGCAAATATGTCAAATTCTTTTCAGAGTTTTCTCTCACTCCATAATATAGGGTGGCCTCATAGCTGAAATGCTGTTCATGAAATGTTTTCCGGAATTTTATTTTCACTCATTTAAGTAATATATACGAGAATTTTCCTTCTCTGTGTCAACCCATGAGGGATAGAGAACTATCTATAGTAGCTCTACTAGAGATGTAGAGCATTACACAACCTCTCAGGTGTCTTTTGATGGACTGAATGCAAAATCATAGACGTGATCGAGCCGGTACCGCCGGAAACTTCACATTCTTAAGACAATAAATATCTCGTTAGGTGAGAAGAACTCACTGATATCATCTATAAAAGTGGATGTCGAATGTGCCGAGATGGGAAAATATATTATCTAATCTTAACATTGCTTGGATAAACATAGCCATCCGTTGTTCAGGTTATGTGCAGAAGCTTCAGCAACAAGGCAAATCTTATCCTCTAAAGTTATACCAAACTGAGCAATAGTGCTTTTTATCTACTGAATACGCTTTGATGTTAAATTCAACCCTCTTTGAACGAGGAATTTATAGTAAAACCATCATCTGTGAAAGTAGACTTTATTATTTTCAAATTTAACATATAAACTGCATAAAGTCATTCTGACTATCCAAAAATGGAGAGTTGATTTCATAGTACTCACCTATTTTTCGTAGCATTGGCTTGCTCCTTTCACCAATCGAAGTACTGATTCATTAAATTATTTATCTATCCATATATTCCTCCTTTCATTCTGTTTATAAATTAAAAAGATACTTGTTCTGTCATTTGGGCTTCTCAATTACATGAAACTCCTCTAAAATAGCAATGTGTTTTAACAAAATCGCTATCAGTAATATTTACTGCAGGATATGCATAGTTTCGTCCATATTCTTCAGTATATATGATCTAGTGAGGTCCCCTTAATAATTTGCCCATCAGGATTCATATGCTTTGCTGTAGATGAAGTATCTAAAGAAAGTAATACAGTATTATTTCTTTTAATTAGTGCAATATTACCTTTATTAGGATTTATTTTACCACGATAAAGAGATATTGAAATATATGTTTCTTTGTTCTACCTGCACATCAAAACCTGTCATTTGTCCTTTCGTTGGCAAATGAATCTCTTTCAATAGTTTTCTTTCCAACATCTTAATGAGTTGTTCTGCTTCTGTGTTAGACTCATCAAAGACGTCTCTCTAAGCTCCTCTTGCATTATTTTCTGACCTGATCCAGTCGGCCTTGTCGAAATCTCTCCTAGTATGTGCTTTATCTCGTGTAGCTTGGTTTTCCTGTTCGTGTCTGGCAGACAAAGGCGGGGTTGAAACCACTGCATAATATCCGTCGTCTTCCATGACACAGCCTTGACAATTAAACATAAAAGGCCGAACAATCGAAAGCTAATTGACTCGACCTGGTCCCCAACGCATTGACTGGGCAACTCTGACTGAGACTAATATAATCCTCAAAAGGTAAGAAAGTCAAACCACAGTATGATTATAATATTTTTCTTTCGTAGTTTTAAGCTCGCTTTCAAATTGTTCAGCTCTGAATTCATTTCAAATTCTGCAGTTTATCAAAATTTTCTTGATAACTTCTTTTATTTCATGTAAATGAAGAATTCACGCCTTTGATTGATCATATTCTAACTTTATCTTCAAAAGCCTTATGCGAAGGGCCGCTTCAAGTGCCGAGACATCATCAGAAAAATATCATTTCGTGTGACATCAAAGTTGAATGGAACTGAAGCACTACCGAGTTCATCGATTCGATCCATAGGGTCAGTCTTCTCGTCATTCCTGTTTATATACATCATTTCCAAAAGCTCCAATATTGGAAATCACATATACATATCCTGCACGCATATTAGCTTGACGATAATCAACATCATTTAGTGCTTTTTCAATATCGTCTAGTTGGTTGGCTAGCTCTTTTTGCTTTTCAATCAAATCAGGATTATCTGGCGTTTTTTTCAACTGTTCAAGAACTTTTCATATGCCGTATATAGTGGGTTTGCTCTTTTTCAATCTTCTTTTTGTTCTTCAAGTTCTCTGGCAACTCTTGCTTGTTCTTTTTGTTCGGCCTTTGCTTCTTTTTGTGATTCTTTTTCTTCCTGTTTTTTAATCTGGTATTCATAAGCAAGCCTTAGCTCTTTTATCTTGGCATCAAGATAGGTTTGCGTAATGGAAATAGACATAATTTTGTCAAGCTTAGAAAATAGTGTCGCTGATTTATAAATTCACTGATGTCGCATCATAATTTGTGTATTTGACTTTTGCAATTAAGTCGTCGCATTCACTGTTAAAGCTCTTAAGTAACTTTTGAGTGTCATTCACCATCTTTTCCCTGTGCTGTACTCCATTTACAGTCCATTCATTATTTCCCTAATACTACTTTCCCCAGCAAAGCAATTCTTTTTGCTCCGCTCTGAGCTTAGATAAAGCATCTTTATAATCAAGAGAAGATGCAAACTCACAGAAATGGAGTTGGTAAGTCCGCATTCTTGTGCAATAGTCTCCTCATCGAGCCACTATAATGTAAGTTTTGCTTTTTGCTCTATTCATTTGTAATTTGTCTATATCCTCATTCCTTCTAGAAATCTGAGCATTTAAACTACCAATATCGCTTTAGCAATCTTGCAATCTCTCTTGTGGTCTGGGATATCTTGCATCTCAGGCGTAATTGAATGAGTTGAAGATACTCCTGTTCCAGTCGTTCAAGCCCAGCTTTATGATGAGCTTAAAATTCATTATCGACCATAATGATAAAACCTCTATCATAATTTAATCTTTTTGTCTTTCAATCTGTCCACGATTACTTTAACTGCTATTCATCGTCTTTACTCACATCTTTAAGGATGTTATCGTTCTTTATATTCCCGTATTATCTGATAAAACCGTAGCTAGCTCTGCGGCTTCGGGATCAGTGTCGGAAGTGTTAGTCTGATCAGGACCAACTCTGCGTTGATTTTCGAGCTCTAAGTCCTTAGTCATCATATCATCAAGGTCAACATTTAAATACAGAAATCATAGATAATACTCCAATCAGAGTGTGCTTTCCCTTTCCACTCGCTAATGGATGACGCACTTTTTCGCCCTAAAAGCTTCCGCAAGTTGTAGTGATCTGTGTTATGTAACTGGCGTAAGTATTTTTCAAGTTTTGCAAACATAGCTGCTACCTCCGTAGCTGCTATAATATCATATATTCGGCAAAAATGATACATAACATAAGATAAAATTTCGGGATTTACGACTCTTGACTTCGGAATAACGAGATGCTATACTACCTTGCGTAGCAGAAAAGCACAGAGAAGAGAAAGAAGAAGACATGGAAAAGTAGGTGCATAGATGAGCTCACTAAGGTTAGAAAAGCTCATCGGGTTTGCACACTAGAGATCGGAACTCTCGTGTCCATAATTATGATGATACCGATCATTACATAAGGCAGGGCCGCCCCTTATGGTCACTATCGCTCCGTGCTTGAGACAAAGCACTATGAAGATCATATTATGGAAATTTGTAAAATTGGCCTTTTTATACTTTCAGATTAGTAATCATTATCAATTGGCTTGTGGCTGTTTCTAAGATAACTGCAAGATACTGTCTATCGAGTGTGACAGGAGGAAGATAGGAATATGATAGAGATGCAAATTCTTACTTGCACAATGGCGAAAATTGAGAGGTCTTTCACAGGGAGATGAGCTAGTTAATGTCTCAACAAGACTATCTGGAGTTACGAGAATGACATCAACAATCTACGAAATGCGTCATATAATACGATAAGTTTGATTGCAAATGCCCTTGAAATCAGAACAGGGCAAATTTTTAGGTGATAATTTTCGGAAAAACCGAATAAAGAGGAGGAAGAATGGAAGGACTACAATTTTAGTAACGCTGAATTTGGAGAAGTTAGAACTTTAGATGTTGATGGAAGACCTTACTTTTGCGGTACGGATGTGGCAAAAACGATTGGGATCAGATGAGGCCATAAGGCGGTCACCGACTTTGTAGAGAATGACGGGATGATTCGTACCCCCATCACTGATCGTCTCGGAAGAATGCAGGAAACAGTATTTATCCCAGAAGGGGACTTGTATCGCTTAATCATATCAAGCAAATTGCCGTCAGCAGAAAAATTTGAACGCTGGGTGTTTGAAGAAGTCTTGCCAAGTATCAGAAGGACAGGGGCCTTTGTGCAAGTGCCAAGACACTAAAAGAAGCATGTAACTAGTACTTGAGCAAGAGGAAAAAGCTTGAGGCACTACAGCTAGATGTGGCATTAAGACACAGCAGATTGCAGCGCCAGCCAAAAAGCTTGACATACCACGATCTCATAGTTACGGTGTAGACCGCTATCTATGACGAGTTGCAAAAGACTAGGTAATGCAGTGCGAAAAGGCATGAATAGAAGCTGCATGAGCTGGCAGTGCAGTATAACCAGCTCCGGCGTGTGGTTTTGTGTATGCAAAGTATCAAAGCGAAGGCTACACAGACAAAGACGTCAAAACTACACTAAACCAGATGGCACTCATGAGCAAGGACGCTATGTACTGGACTCAAAAGGGACGATTATTCTTGTATGACTTCGCTTAAATCAAAGGGGATACATCGCCGTTGATAGAAAAGGTAGGTTAGGGAGGGAAGATGGAGTACATAAAACTCACGATTGGAGATAACAAGCTATATCTTGATGGAGTGGAAATTAAGAATATCAAGTGAATTTACATTAAAAAGCCCCGCCATGGCTGAAGCGGAGCTGACTTTGACAGTCTATGTTACTGTAGGCCAAAGGCTCTTTTGAGCAAGAGATATATAATAACTCTATGGCAAGATTGTTGTGATATTGACTGAAAGAGCACCAATAGCTTTTGGCAATGTCTTTGGTATTCCAAACAGACATCAGAACAGATTTCATCTAAAAATTGATGACGTTTTGATTAGTTAAATCACTCTGAAACCTGAGGAAGATATCCACCGCGAATATTGACTGTAGTAGCTTTTTATAAAACCGCATCATATAGATGTAGACGCGGTAGGTAATCAAGCTCCTCGCATGAATAACAGGGTAGTTCAGAGCACATTTGATCGATGGTGCTGAGACGAGACCGCCACTCCGGCTTTCCAATGTGGATAAGGATATCCTCACGCAATCAGAGTTAAATTTCACACTCATCTCTCTCCTGTCGTCTACTCGACTTGGCAGGGGCCTGTGAGCGATGGTTTAGGAGAGATTGAGAAACAGTAAACTAGGAGGTTAATATGGAATTTCCGAAACAAATAATGAAAATGTCATACTAAAAGCTTGGTTTCTGATACTGCTATATTGATGGAGGGCTCACAGAGATCCGAAGCAGAATTTCGCCACTGAAAGATGAGACCCATCAAAATAGCCAAACTCAAAGATTATGACACGGTTGGTTTTGATAAGTGGATATGTGGATAAAAGAGGATAAAATGCACAAACAGCGAGGTTTGCCAAAACCAAAGGAGAAGGGCCTGCAAATGGAGCAGGGTGGAGGTGATAGATCAGTAGAGGTAGGATAAATGGAGAGGGTCTATCAGGATTAAGAGGATTGAGAGAGGCAACTAGATGAGTGATGTTCATTGTGCTTTATTGTCGATTTCACTGATGATCGTAGCTCGACATCATCACACACAATGGTAAGTGATGGATGCAAAGACTTAGATACAACGAGAGATTACGGTGGTTAGAGGCAATTACTGGGAAAGAGGGCGTGCGAGGCTATTCAAAGACTTGAGCAAAGAAGCTGATTTCAATGAATAGCGAAGGTAATGAAAATGAGACTCAAAGCGATATGATGATGAACCGCTAAGGAGACTGCTTCTGAACGATTGGAACTGCAGAGCGTAGTTATCCAAAGCAGACGATAATGGAAGATTCAAGTGAGATGAAGGCTGCTGGTACAGTAGAAAGTGAGAAATCGAGAATGAGTGAATCAGTTAAAAGAGCAGTTAAAGACGGATTACATGGAGTATGAAGAAATTGAAAAGAAGCAGGCTTGAGGAGCTTGAGGATGCGGAAGAGGAGCTTGAGGAGTTGGAGGACAGGGTTACGCCTGTCAAAAAACACACTGTTTTTCATCTTTGTCTTTGCAATGGGTGTGGCCTTAGGCTGCACCTATAAAAAAGGAGGTAAAAAAATGGGAAAAAAATTGGCAGTTAGTCATGCATTAAATCTCTCGGCTAGAAAAATCAGATTTTTGGAAGCGGTAAAAGATGTTTTTGAAAGCTTTGAAACGCACACTTTGAAAAGCGTTAGCTGGGTTGAAGCGAGCTGAGAATTGAGCTTGAAAACGGAGCAGTAAAAGTGATCAAAGATGTGGAGTGTATGTCACTTGTAGATATCGCACTAGAAATCTTTTGATATGCACCTGTTGACTTACAAAAAAATCAGAAATGGATTTATGCCTTTAGAATGGCTAAATCTTGAGAGAGACGAAGCATTGACGCTAGTGAAACACCTGTTATTCCAGCGTGGTATATCATAGATGCTCTTTTAGATGCAAAGGAGGAAGAAATGGAAATTTTTGAGGAGCCTTGGAAGGCCGAAGAACGCAGGCAGGCAGAATATGAAAGAAAAGGTGCAAAATTGCCCATGTTGTGATAGATGTGGCTTACCACTGACGGAGAAGATTGTTGGAAATCTTTGATGAGAAGTGGTGCGAAAATTAGTGTAGATGCTTGCAGAAAAAGCACAGATGAGTTTTGGGAGGAGTAAACGAAATGGATGAGGTAGTAGTACAAGAGCAGAGGAACTTTCCGAAAGAGGTTTTTCAGACCCAGAGTCTTTTAGAAAATTTGTATAAAATTGGAAACCCTATTTGCTCAGTCGCAATTAGTTCCACAGGCGTACCAAGGCAAGTGCGATGGACTGCACAATAGCTGTTGATATAGCTAATCGCATGGGGGTAAGTCCAATGTTCGTGATGCAGAATTTGTATGTTGTCAAAGGCAAACCATCGTGAGTGGCCAAGCTTGTATGTCAATGATTCGCAAGTGCGGCACTTCAAAATGTGTTGCCAGTGTACACTGGTGAAAAAGCGCTCTGATAACTCGAGGATGCTTTATAAAGAGCAATTAGGGTAAAGCGATGGCGAAGAGGTCGAGGAACAGAGATCACGCACAAATGGCAAAAAGCTGAGGGCTGAGTAGCAACAAGAAGTGGGTGACGATGACGAGATCAGATGCTCGCTTATCGAGCAGCAGATTTTATGAGAGTTTATCTCCAAGTTCGCTTATGGATGTGCCGTTGAAGGAGAAGTGGAGGATGGTACTTCAAGCAAAACTCAAAAGTTGTAGATCCATTCGAAAAAGAGAAGGTGAAAATGATATTGACAGCTGAGAATTATTATTCCAGTGAGGCGGACAGAGAATATCTCGTCTGTCTCGCAATACAAAAGTTTTTGCGGATCACTTGCAATATGATGGTTGCGAAGCAAAAAGCGATGTCACAGTTAATGGAAAGCTGGATAGAAGAGAAGAGCACGCCATTTGTCTAGTTGGTACTATGTTGATGCCTATTTTGAAGGCTACTTGGACACTTTCAAGAGTCAAAAATCAAGAAATTTTCATAGCAAAAGGGAGTCTGAAATCAGACTCAAACAGGCTGAAAGGATTATCCAGCGCGCGAGGCGGATGCGTATTTTATGAAGTTTTAAGTGGGCAGGAAGCAAGTAATTATGACTGGAGAAATCGCAGTAATACAGTGGAAAATAAAGATGGACTTATTACCTGGCATTCTGATAGCAGATTTGAAAAGTGATGAAATCACTATCAGAACACTGCTTATATTAACAGCTTTTGGGCAAGTGGAGTTTGTCATGTGTTATGACATTCAAGGTGCTGTCTATCAGAGATTATGTTCGACAGAATGCTGGAGAGCGTGCACGTTTGATATTGCAGCGCTGAGCAGAGAAAGAGCCAGACATAAAGTCATCTACCTTGATGATGGAATTGCTCAGCTGAACGATCAGAAGAAATCAAGATATGTCCTCACATTATGGACATAAAATGGACGAGATCGACCACCAAAGGTGCGAGCAAATGACGATTATTGCAAGCGTACAAGGAAGCTGACAGCGACTAACTATTGTTGAGAGTTTATAGAAAGAAAACACGATGATACGTATCAGCAACATAGCATTAATGCAGATTCAAATTCAAAATGGTGTTAGTACTTGTTAAAGTAAAGGAGAGACTAGACATAGGAGCTCATATACAGTTAGGATCGCCTTGTACGTTGACCTGACAAGCGCAGATATGCAGCAACATCAGGAATGGCGCATGCCGTTTCCACATTGTGATCGACCGCCGTTTTGCCAAAGAGGGAGAGCAAAGTTGGACTTGCTGTCTCTTGTGCAGCAGTGCAAGACGGTAGAGTTTGTCCGAAAGTATTTCTCGAAAGGACAGGAGGATCGGATTGAATCGACACATTCAATGAAATCAGTGCTGCACAAATACACGGGCGACAGGTCTATACGACGGATGTGCTTGTAGAAAATTAGCAGTTCGTAGAGAAAAGCAAGACAACCCTATCTCGTGCTGCTTAGTATGGCTGGGCAAACCAAGGAACGCCGTTTGATACAGAGATTTACAGACAGCGTGGAAGTGACTCTGGGCTGCCATTCAACTAGGAGACTTATGCAGATTCAAATTGACGAGTAGAAAAGCTTAGAGCTATCATCAAAAGATTGCTCGATGGAGTGATGATAAGGTAGTGCAGCACTTTATTCTATAACTTTATGCTAGCGATTAGACAAGTCCTATGACAATCCAAGGCCCGTAGGTTGACCGTAAGCAAAGTTTATGGAAGTATGTAGTATTTATGCACTGACAACACGAAAAGACTGCGAAATGAGGCACCGAGAGCGTCAAGGCGGAGTATCAAGATAATCTTTCTTGGATTGAACATGGAGTGGCATCGCTTCGCTTGAGATGTCGCACGATGGAAAAACTCCTAGGAAGGCTTTAAAAGAGTCCGCACGGACACTAGTACCAGCGCACAACACAAAAGCGTACTGGTGAGACCTTGGCAAAAGGCGATGAAGAGCCGCCAGTGGGTATGGTAGTCGAATGTGCGTTCTGCACGAAGGCACGAGACTGGAAAGCGCATCGATCGAAGTGCTAGTAATTCTCCTGATTAAAGGATTACATATTGTTTTGGATAATGTGCCTGACGACAATTGAATAACCATCGGCGAGTGGTGACTTCTGCTGATGGGTAAGAAAGCCGAAGAAACGAGCAAAGATGAGATTGAGCAATTACAGGCAAAGATTGAGTACACTGCTCGCTTTCTGGAAAGTGTACTCCTCGATGGTAAGACTTGCGCAAAATTCGAAACAGAAAAAGCAAGCTGATGACTGTATGATAATTTGAAGCTATGAACCTGAGAGAGAGAAAAGGATGGAAAGTAATGTGCAGAACGCAGGATGCTTTCTAGTCGAATCGTTGAGTCATACGCTTCTTACGAACGCCAGCGAGTTCAAGACTCCTGCATTTTGACAACGGAATGCGTGCGACGTGAGCATGAGGTCGTGGAGGCTGCATACGATAATCTCGAGCAACGAGCTACCGAAGACGACTTCAAGATTCTTGTCGCAAAATTTCTTAGATCTTAAACGAACGACCTGGTCTCGTATATCACAGACTGGAGTGAGATCAATAGAATACGCCCGAGACAGAAAGTAGACGAATTTACATAAAAGGTCTTTTGATCCAAGTTTTACCAGATGTGAAGAGCTTGTCGAGGAAGCGTAATGAGAGCTCGACTATAAAAACATCTAAAATTACTTATAGAGTTTCAAAATGTTGATGAAAAGCGGTTGATACTGGAACATCTAGGTTGTATGGATTGGACAGTGTGACAACCAACGGACATCAACGTGACAAACCAATGGATCGGCATAGGATGAAGGTAAGGATAGGATAGGTAAGGATAGGATAGTATTAAGGTAGCAGTATAGGAGAGGGAGTGTAGAGGGGAGGAACAGACTAGCTCGCTCTCAGAGGCCGAATGACGCCTCTGGTGTCTCTGTCGACGATCTTGGGGTGTCAGCTGTAGAAAGGCATCAGCAACCGTCGTTTGGCACCAGTGAAAGCTCGCAGCAAGCTGAACGTGGTCTTGATGTTTTCGTAGCAATTAAGAGCACTCGATGAGTCACCATTTCAAGGTCTTTGGCCGGAAACGTAAAAGGATGGGTAATTACTTTCGACTGGTTTATTGTTTTCAAGCAATTTCACCAAAGTGTTGAGAGGGTAATTACAAGCCTAGGTTGACACTGTCGCAAACGAAAAACAGGCAGTGTAACTACAGAGCGAGACGAGATATTGACGTTGCAGGGCACTACAAAAGTTACAAACAACTTGAGCGTAAAGCAAAGATGACGAATAGAATTAAAGAGCTACTTGACGCACGAAAAGTGCCCGAGTTTAAATCAAGTTTTATATCTCTAGTGTATTTTTCTATGGTGCAAAATGAATAAAAACAGTTTAGAAGCGTTTTGAAAGTGCAGGAAGGAGAGGAATATGTCAAGTGTTGAGCAAGCTAAAAGACCATATCAAGATTGGAGATATGGTTAACTTCTGAAAGATTTGGCACGAATGAAAGAGAGAGTTACAGGATATTGTACCGTGTCGAGTAAGAAAAGCTGAAGTTACATCATGGTGGTACTGAGCCAATCCAGAAATCATCAAAACGCACAGATTGGATCTCGTAGCGAGATATTTCAGTAATTGGTGGAGCGAGGAAGACTCAATGAGTCTGTTTGGGCGTTAGTATAGAGAAGAAAAGGAGGTCAGCATGGGGCTGTTTGCAGATGTGGCAGGGCTACAAAGTCAAGTCTTCGATTCACAGAAATCGAAAGCGAAACCACACTTTGGTGCGGTAGTGAATTTGACGATAGCTCAACATTGATGTGTTGATTTCATGAAGGAAAATCACAGACAAGAAAATTTACGTCATCACAGGCTTGGAAAAAGCATGTTTGAGCATCTTGTCTCTCGATGCCAGATGCTTTTACAAACGAGTAGGCACTAAATTATCTTTACAGAAAACCATCTGGAACTTTGATGTTGGCCTTAGACTTCTAGGAGTCTGATGCAGAAATTTTGGATTATCTTTGACAGAGAGTTTTCTGTAAGCGTAGGTCGTTTGGTGAAAAATACTCTTTGTTGACAAAGAAATTCTTGATCAGCACATTGACGCTGGCATAATAAAGAGATTGAGCAAGAAGTGACTAAGCAGGAAAAATGCAGGATAGAAAAAGACAAAGTGTCTGGGAGGTAATCATGATTTTCCACTAAAGACGAAAGACACATACTCGATCGAAGGTGTTGTAGAAGTTTAGAGGTAATGCACTCCGAACTTGAAAAAGAAAAGTGCTACAAAGCAAAGAGCTGCAAGCGGGAGAAATCAAATTGCTCGTTGAAGAATGGATTCCCGCTACCGCTACGCGAACACGGCGGATAATAAGATTGCGGTTCATAGACGGCTTATCATGGAGAGAAGTGGCGAGAAAAATTGACAGAAGAGCAACAAGCGGACGGTGAGAGGATTGAATTACAAAGATTTTCAGATTAAAGTCGTTCGTTTTGTTCGATGTCAAGTGTAGTATATGTATGTGTACAAAAAGATAAAGTCTTTGATACCTAGGTGTCTCGTAACAACGACAGCTGTTATGCAAGTACACACTCATGGAATATGCACATACGTTTGCTAGCAGAAAATGCGCAGCTCTGTTTCAGAGACTCTGTTGTGTGTCATATAAAAACCAAAAGTTGTGGCGTGTTCGTTTTGTTCTGCTATAATAAATTGAGAAATTATATTTCTCACAGTTGTCTAATCATGTTGTCTTCGTGGCATAAAAGTGAGTCTTACCGACATATAGTTTCTCTGAATCTAGCAAAAAGTACTATGTATACATCCTGTGCTTGTAAACACCATAATACCTTTCAAGCTCAAACCGCATTTTGCCATAAAACTTACGTACAGTAGGTGCTCTGTTGATAATACCACATCACATTTCTCACTCACCTGCCTTTGAAAAAGCACTTGAACACAGTTTTGTGTTTGGGCGCTTTTATTAAAAATACTTGACTTTTGCGACACAAAACTATATAATAATACTTGCGTGGTGCAAAAGGGAGGGTGATATGAAATGAGTCCACGCAAGGCAGACCAACAAACTAACCTGCAAAATCTGAATCTGTGAATGTGGGAAGGTTAGACGCTGAATGTGAAGAAATACTTACAGAGTATTGTAAGCAAGAAAAATATAACTAAGGCAGCAGCAATAGATGGGACCTAAAAGTTGAAGCCTGAAAGTATATGAAGACAAACAGGGCTAGTTTGGCGACCAACCCGGAATGTTCTATGAACCGAAGAGATTTCTCTTTCTGTAAATATATTACTAGATAGAGGTCTCTTTCAAGTACGAAAAATTGAAAAGACTTTTGTTAGTGTGTCAAAATATAAGGCAAAACAATGAATAGCTGTTAGAGGCATCAATACTGGGCAGGATGAAGCAATGGGACAGATAGAAGATGTTATAAGCGCTTACAAGGGTAACTTTGATTTTAATAAGTTTCGCTGTAGATATATTCAATCTTGGAGCAATAAACGGAATTAGAAAAGAAAGGAGCAGAGTAATGGGTGAGTTACAGATTTTCAAAAAGCAAGTGAATTCGGAGATTGGACGGTGAGATAAGTGAGTGAACCTTGGTTTTGTGGGCAAGGATGTGGCAGAATTTTGGGAAATTATACGATCCGAATGAAGCTATACAAGACCATGTGAGATGACGATGAAAAACTCAATAGTAAAATGCTATCGAGGTGTTAAAATAGACTTAGGACAGAAGGCGGATGGCTCATCAATCGAGAAAGTGGTCTATATTCTCTTTATCTTATCAAACAAGTTACCGAATGCAGCTTTTCAAGAAATGGGTGACCTCAGGAGTTCTTCCATCAACTGTAAGTACGGCGGTTATATCAGCGGACAGGCAGAGATAGCCCTGAGGGTTGATGGCGGGCGTACAAGTGCGCAGAAGACACTTGAAGAGAGGGCAGAGGAGAAACTTGCTAACGGCAGAAAATTCAGTGTTGACCGTCGAGAAACAGATGTTTACAGACGAAAGCGGATTATTTTTGACGAACTTGTTGACCGAAACCTGTTGAGCGAACTTTGAGATGGCAGAAGCAATTAAGCATTAAGCAAAAATGACACTGTGAATTTCCTACTCGAAAAGAAGTATATTTACAGAGATAAGCGAGGAAGTTAATGCCATATGCCGATAGAAACACTGGGCTATTTGAGATAAAAGAGTGTTTTAATGAGAAGACACAGTGGTGTGGTACTAAACGCTATCACCCAAAAGGCCGAGAGACCTTTAGTTGTATATACCTTGTAGTTTGATAAAGGCATCTATGAAAACTGCTGATTGTAATAATAATAAAGTAGTGTTTAGTGTGTTTGTTCACAAATTTTCAAAAATTATATTGACACATCGGACATGATATATAATATAAGAGTAGAAAGGGAGGTGAACATGAATAGAGAAGTTCTCGAAAGGAGAGACTCCATCAAAAATCAATCCTGTTGTTAAACAGATTTTGATGGGAGTTACAACTGGAACACTGGTTCATATACTGGGTGAGGATTAATTGACCTGATGTTCTAGCTAGAATGAGAGCTTGTTGGTGACAAGTCCCTCTCTAAAAAGAATAACACAAGAACCCATTCGAGTAAAGATGTTAATTGAAGTAGTTGCTAAAGTTATGCAAAAATCGCGAGCATTGTAATCATTCGTTGCGAAAAGCGAGGCAGAGGATTTTGATGTCTTATCACAAAATACTTAGACAACAAGGAGAAGGTAATGGCAGCACAATCAAGAGCAACAAGAAAGTATGAGGCGAAAGCTGGTTTGGATGTCCAAGACCTATAAGCTGAAGCGAGGTCGTAGAGGTTTGCACGGGCTTGTGAAAAAGCAAGGCGTTAGCAGGAGCAGTTAGCGAGAATGATGGAAGAGTTCATCAGGAAAGCGAATAGCGAAGTATAGAAAGCACTCTAGCAATAGGGTGCTTTCTTGATTTCAAAACAAAGGGTAGTAAAATTTTAGAGGCGTGTCAGTATTGTAATCTGTACATGATACTAAGTTTGATTGTGGTCATAAGCCTGTCAACTGTAACAAAGACAGAGCTGAAAGTTTAGACATACATCAGCGTGGAGAAAGATGTCTGATGGTCAAACAGAAAGAGACGGATATGTTTGTCAATGAGTTAAAGTAGAAAACGAAAAGGGCATATCAACCTCACTAAGTTGGAGAGTCCATCATATGGTGCCATTGATGAGGACAGAAAGGTGGCCATGGAGCACAGCAGTCTCTATTACATGTGCAGAACATCACCATGAGCAAGCGGAAAGAGAAAAATGTAGAAAGGATATAGAGCACTGGTCAAGGCTGAAGGAAGCACAGACTCAGCCTTGTGAAGTATTTTCTCTGACAGCTCTGTCCCCGACTGCCTCAAAAATAAAAGCCCCTATCAGTTTTTAAATGGAGATGGGAGAAAGGAGCAAAAATGCCAACACCGCCTAAAAAGCGTTGCTATTTTTAAAAAGCAGAAGGAAAAAGTCATCGCTCAAAGAAGACTAACAGATCGTGAAAAATTGAAAAAGAGTTTGCTGACTGGAAAAAGCTTTTAAAGAGCGAGCAGAAGTGAAGTCAAATGGATATGCACATAGTGAGTTTAAGAAGAGTGGCGCACTTTTTAAAGTGATGGGTAAAAATGACGCTCTTTTGAAAGCACAATCAATCCTTGTTATGCTGCAAACAGAGTGTTATGAACTGAATGAAGAATGTAGAGCACTCGAGATGCTCGTGAGCTTCGAGAACAGAGTGAAAGGGCATTAAAAAGAAATGCCATCTGCTGACAAAGCTAATTTCACTTTGCAATATTCTAAAGAAATTTCAAAATTTTAGCTATGATGGCAAAAAGTGATACTCAACTTCAAAGCAAAGCGGAAAATGTGTCTGGATATGAAAAAGAAAATGGAATGACAGTTGCATCAGCATTAAGAACAATTCCCACCACGACAAGATAATAAAGCAGATGCACTTTTAGAGCTCTTAGCGATGACTAAAAGCATACGAGTATGCCAATTGGTGTATAGACCCACAAAATGATTGGAGGTATGTAGAAGAAACAGTGTAGTGCGTGGATAGACATTGTTGATGGTAAAAAGATGATGTATGGTTTGATTTGAAAATGCACATAACAAAGGATTTTTAAAGTTAATGATACATCCTGACCTGTTTGACGATGAGCGAAGGGCTTGAAGATTATGCAGAGTTGATGATAACGGCAGTCTTTTGCACAAAAACAACAGATCAAAACGGAAAAGAGTGCAGATTCTATGAGAATTTGCTTCTTGAAATTGCTCGAAAGAACTTTAAAACTTTTAATTCAGCTGTAATCTCATTCTTTTACTTCTACTAGAGCCGAAATTTTTCAAGGGTTTTTAGTGTAGCACCAGACCTATCTCTTTCAAGTGAGTTACAAAGTGCAATAAAGAAAATTATTGAAAGTTAGTCCCGTTTTGAGTTGATCGATTTCAAACTTTTTGAGAAAGCAAATTGTTTGCAAATTAAATGAGTCAAGTACATCATACATTAGCTACAGTCAAGATCGAATGGATGGTAAGCTATCAAACGCTTTTTGGCTGATGAGCAGGGGCATTGGATGAGTATCCAGTTGAAGCAATGAGATCATCACAAAGTGACAATTAAAAATAAAGCTTTGGAATTATTATCAGTCACAGTATCCAAGAGACAACAATGTAATGCTAGATGAAATTGATATTGCTAAAAAGTCTTGATGGCCTTATAGACGAGCAAAGAACTTTTGCTTTACTTTTTGAGCCAGATGCAAAAATACCTTCCAAACGATCAATGGCAGACAGAAGATATATATTTATCAGTCTAATCCAGTTGCAATTTCTCATGATTACATCTTTGATAACATAAAGAAGAAGCGCACAATGGCAATTTCTGTATGAAAACAGAGAGAAAATTATCTTTGCAAGCATAACAACATTCTTTATAAAAAGGCCTTGCGGGTAGAAGGCTATATCGAAATCACAAAAGTTAGAGAGTGCAAAAAGCTGATACTTCGGAAAATTGTGATTCATGGTGGAAAGACAGAGAAGTTTGGATCGGGCTTGATTTATCACAAACAGATGATAACACATCTGTTGCAATGGTTACAGAAGTAGATGGAAAGATACATGCTAAAGTTTTCGCTTTTATTCCACATGATAAAAAAGAGATTAAGAGCCGAGAGAGAAATGTAAATTACCAGGAATGATTAACAGTGGTGTATGCTTTGAATGTGGAGATGAAGTGATAGATTATTGCTTTGTAGAATCTTTTATTTTAAGTTTAACAGGTCGTTATGGAGTAAATATCGTGCAAGTTGGGTATGATCGATATAACGCAATTAGCACTGTGCAAAAGCTAGAGAGTGAAGGCCTTGAGGTGTTGAAATCAAACAGCATTCGAGCGTGCTACATTCTCCAACGAAACTACTTAAAGAATGTGTCTTGAGTAAAAAGGTTTGAGTATGATCAAATAAGTTGCTTTGAAATTAACTTTCAAAATGCAAGATGTACAGAAGATACAAACTTGAATAAATATGTAAACAAGAAGAAATCAAATGGGAAAGTGGATATGGTGGTATCACTTATTAATGCAATTTATTTGCTAGAGCAGCAGATGCTATGGGGAGGAGAAGTCTTCTACAGTTCAGTATTAGAGAAGGAGATGTTATGAAATTCTTTTGGAGAGAGAGAGTAGAGCAGAGCCTATGGCTATAGATAATATAAGCTGACGAAGCCCTTACTCACGGCAATTATCAATCAAAATGTTATTACTAGAGATGACCTTTACAAATCCCTACAGTACGCCTTGTGCATTGATTTGCTTTCTGAGATTGTAAGTGGGTTGCCCTATTAAACTTTATAGATTAAAAAGGCGGAAAAGTGAAGAAAAAGAGTATGACAAAAAGATTAGATTTACTGAATCGAGACACAGGAGATACACTGAGTGCAGTTGACTTTTTTAGCGAGCACTATTGAAGACTGTTTCTTGGAATAGGAGCTTTTTGCATATATCAATCGTAACAGGAAATCAAATTGAGAGTTTACACTATGTTGATGAAAGAAGTATCTCTATACAGCACAATGTAGACAAGATATTTAAGTCGTATGTGATTTTAGTAGATGGAAATGGTTTGAAAACTATGAATTCTTTAAAGTTTTCAGGCACACTAAAACAGGGTATGGAAGTGCTCGAATGAATAACACAAACAGCATTGTGCTGATGTGGTGAAAAACTCATTACTGTATGAAGATAGACTAGTCAGGAAAGGAGACAAGAGGGGGTTTTTAACATCGGATAGTCGACTTACTGAAGAGGCAATGGCTGGACTTAAAGCAGCATTTGGAGCAGCTTTGTATGCTAATAATGACGAAAATGTACTGGTCCTGAATAAAGGGATTAATTTTCAAGAGTCATCAAATACGAGTGTGGAGATGCAACTTGCTCAAAACAAGAAGGCTAATGCTGAAGAATTGGGAAAGCTGTTTGGTATTCCTAAAAATTTTATTAATGGTACGCCGACAAAAAGAGATTATAGTAACTCAATCAAGTTCACTGTTACACCTTTACTGACAGCAATCGAATGCAGTCTCTGACAGAGATTTGCTTTTTGAGAGAGAAAAGCATCAAAAGTATTATTTTGCTTTCGATACAAAAGAAAATGACTAGAGGAACAATCACAGAACGATATGAGGCATATAAAATTGGCCTTGATAAAAATTTCTTACAAATTGATGAAGTAAGAAAAATGGAAGATAGAGCCACTAGGGTTTAAGTGGGTGACATTAGGGGCTCAATCAAGTTTTTGTATGATCCACAAAGCAATACTATTTATACGCCGAATACAAACCAAATTCAAAAAGATGTTACATAGATTGAAAGGAGGAGAAAAATTGCAGATAGAAAAATTAGAAGCGACGAGTGCTCATTAGTGGTTATGCAAATGCTGTCGCTAGAGATTCAAAGAAAGTGGAACAAATTCAGGAATATTTGTTGAGTGCATCGAGGCAGGGACATTTGCGGATGCGTTAGTAAGAGCTGAAGATGTCAAAAATGTATCTGAATCACAATACTGATAGAGAATTAGCAAGTGTGAGCGAAAATACACACACTGAATGAAGATAAAATTGGTCTTTTTGCTACAGCGTGGTAGATCAACCCAGAAGTGGTTGATTTGGCACGCAACGGAAGGTTAAAAGGATGGTCGTTTGGGTTTCAAGTACTAGAGGATGAAATTGAGCAACGGGTTGATACAGATATCCCAAGACGACATATTAAGAAAATTAATCTTGAAGAAGTATCTATTATAGCTGGATCTTTCTACTCGATCCTGGAACTGAAATTAGTGCAGGGTCAGAGGAGAGATCCGCACAGTAGTAAAGAGTATCGTAGTATGGTTGATGATATCTTTACGAAGAATATGTTTTTAATGATGCAGCTAATGAGAAAGCTAAAAAGAATATCGTGCTGTTGTCAATAAGTTAAAAGAGAAAGGATACATGCTTAAAGAATTGTTAGAAAAAGAGCAGAATTGATTGAAGATAGATGAAAATCACTTCTCTTGTAGAAACTGAAAAACGAGCGATGAATGAAGATGGATGAACGATTTTCAATCAACTGAAACTGAAATCCGGGGACTTGATGATACAATTGAAGCTCTACAAAAGGGGCGAGTAAGCTCGCAAATACCGTTACAGCCGAGGCAGGAGAGGCAGAGGTGAGGATACCGCTCAGATGGAAACAGAGGGCTTTGCGAACTTTATTCGTGACGTTATGTCAGAACAGCGTGCAAATAATTTAACTTTTTAGGGGACAATGAGCTGTGATTCCAACTACTATTGCAAATCAAATTATTGCAAAAAGTCAGGGATATTTCTCCAGTTTTTGAGCGTGCGACACGATATAATGTACAGAGGAAAGTTACTTGTACTTTATTATGATGAAAGTACTACAAGCATCAAGATGGAGTACGCAGATGAATTTACTAACGCGGATAGTAATGTTGGGCAATTTAAGAGTGTAGAGTTGAATGAGTTTTTGGGCCGAACTTTAGCCCTGGTATCAAAATCAGTAATCAACAATTCTGATTTTGATATTGTAAACTGAGTGAGTTAATCAGATGTCAGGGTACAATTGCATCATTTTTAGAGCACGAATGTTTGGTCGGAACTGTGTCAAAGGCAACAGAGGCTTTCGGATCTTACAAATACTACTACTGCTGCATCTGCAACAGCAATTACAATGGACGATATCATCAAGCTTTAAAGATAAAGTGAAGTCGATATATCAGAACGACTCTATTTTTATCATGCATAGTGAGACAATGACAGCACTTAGGTTGCTAAAAGATAACAACGGAAGATATCTGCTGCAAGATGATGTAACAAAGCCTTTTGGAATTTCTCTGCTAGGAAAGCGGTATATGTATCTGATAATATGCCAAAGATGGCAACTGGAAACAGGGCAATTTACTATGGAATATATGAGGACTTACAGATTAAAGTATCAGAAGATATCAATATCAATGTGTGAGAGAAAAGTATGCAGAACAACATGCAATCGGTATCTTGGGATTTTGTGGAGTTTGATGCAAAGATTACAAATGCACAGATGATTGCGTGTCTTGTAATGGCCTAAAAGGAGTCTTGTATGAAAGTGAAAGCGTTAGTGTCTTTTTGCTGGAGCTGAGCTTTCTATGTACAAAGGAGAAGTCAGAGAGTGTGCTAGCATGCTGTACTCTCTGACCTTTTATCATAAGTACATCGAAGATAAAGGGATAAAGACAGAGAAAAATGAAAGTAAGCGAGTTAAGTGTTGATGATTTTGTTAAGTATGCGAGGCTTGAAGATGTAAGAGAATTTGATGGGGATGTGAACTTACAAAACTACTTAGATGCGGCGAAATCTTATGTAATTATGCCGCATTAACAGATGAAATCATGGATAGAAATGAAGAAATTTCATTAGCTGTGTTAGCTGTGTTCTAATGATATGTATGCTAATCGGCTTACATTCTGCAACATAATAATGCATACTTAAATAAATTGATATCTGCCATAGTAGGAATGCACAGCCGTAATCTCATTTAGGGAGGAATTATGTGCATTCTTGATAGTGGAAGACTTAAGCAAGAGTGACAATTCAAGCTTATGAAACTGTGATCAGTAGTATTGGTGCAGATGATGAGACGCCTTGTAGATATAGCAAGAGCTATTCCAGCAGAAGTGAAGCCGATGCGTGGGAAAGAGCAGGCCGAGTATTATCGTAATGCAGAATACAGTACAATATGAGTGACAATTCGATATCGCTCTAATGTGGCTCCAAATATGACACTTAAATACAAAAATAGAATCTTTGATATCAATAGTGTTTTAAATGTTGATGAGGCAGAATATTGTTCTTGAATTAATTTGCACAGAGCAGATTGCAAAAGAAAAGAGTTAAAAGATGATTGATGTGCAGGTTCATGGACTTGATGAGCTAGAAAAATCTATGCAGCAAGTTATTATTAAATATCCAAGGGAAAGCAAGAAGAGGCTTAGAAAAATTGGTCGTCTTTTTGTCAAAGAAGCTAAGAAAAAATGTTTGTATAAGAGAATCAACAAAATGTGGAAAGTTGATAGTCCACGTGCAAAAAACGAAGGCGATACTACTGTACAAGTTTGGAACAGTCATAAATTACACCATTTATATGAAAATGGATGGGAAAAAGAAAAATCACAAAGGTGAGAGTCGCGGATTTCGACCTGGTGAAGCTTATACAGAAAAAACAGCAGCAGAATTCAATCGAACAGTTATGCCAGAGGAAACAGAAAAATTTATCAATGAAATTCTTGAAGGTGGTGGGCTATGATTACAATGACTCAACTAAAAAGAGCATTAAATAACTGCTTGCGTGAGAAAATTTTTCAAAAGATAAAAATTTATGGCAATGAGGTTATAGATGGCTATAAAACGCCAGCTTTTTACTGAAATTTTACCAGGAGGATTTGAACATGAAACAAAGAACTATGGAGTAATGAAATTATTTTTAAGATTACATACTTTCAGACGAAAGTTGATGAGGCGAGACCAACTTCGAGTTGTCGATGAGCTTCAAGAACTTTTCTGGCTAAGTTTGAGTGCGAAGGGCGTGAACTAATATTACCAAAGTTGAGTATGATTATGCCGGAAAAGAGCACAATATTTTACAGTTTCCATCAGTATAAACTGGTATGATAACACAGCAAAGAAAGAAGATCGCAGATATAACGAGAATATTATTATTCGAAATTATGAAAATAATAACTTAGAAGATATCATACATTTTAGTAATAACTAGAAAGAGAGGAATCAATAGATGGGAGGTACCGTCAATCAATATTTCTTTTTATTGAAAAAGCAACAAATGCTATAAAAAGGGCTCAAAAAGGCATTGTGGCGATTGCAATTAGGAAGAATCTGAAATCAAGCCATTTACAGTGATGAATGCATCAGATATTCAGCTAGCATTACAACAGATAATGCTGATGCAATTAAAAAGCACTCATTGGATATACCAACGCACCACGCAAAATCTTATGGTATAGTGATGAGCGGAAGTGATGTTACTGAAAATTACAAAGCAATGTTAAAGTATTTTGAGAAAGTGCAAAAGTGGGATTGTTAGCGATTCCATCAGTAGAAGATGATGGCAAAACACAAGACATTGGCTGGCAAAAATGCAAAAATGGAGAAGAAAAAAGGTTAAGCAGTACTGCCAAATACAGCAGGAGACAGTGAAGGCATCATTAATGTTGCTTCTAGTGCTTTTATTGATACAACTGAATATCCTGCTGCAAAATTATGTACTAGAATCGCTGGGTTGATCGCAGGAACGGGAACGAATTTATCTGTTACATATGCACCATTGCTAGAATTTACAAGTTGTACATCAATGACAGAAGATGAAATGAATACGGCAGTTGATGGAAAAAGCTTATTTTCATGTGGGATGGAGATAAAGTGAAGATTGTGCGTGGAGTAAATTCGTTACATACACTAACAGACAAAAAAGGAAGTAGACATAAGAAAATCAAAGTCATTGACACGATTGATATGATTTTTGATGACATCCGTAAGACGGTAGAAGACACATATATCGGAAAGTATGCCAATACATACGGAAATAAGTGTGTATTGATTGCAGCAATTAATGACTATTTTAGTGCTCTTGTGAGTGAGGGGATTCTTGGTGGTGGCACTTGTGAGATTGACATAGATGCACAGCGAAAGTATTTAAAGCAAAAAGGAATTCGAGTTGAGGATTTGAGTGATGATGAAATTAAGCAATATCCTGAGACAGAGACTATGTTTTCTTAAAAGCAAAAATTTCTGTGCTCGATGCAATTGAAGATATTGAGTTGCCAATTTATCTGCAAAAGGAGAGAGATGGAAAAATTTCAAAGCAAAGTACGTTATCAACGGTACTTGGGGAGAAATGTGGCTTGATTCAGAGTATATGGCAGAAGTCAAGTCTGTAAAAGCCTCTGTAACTTTAAAGTACTCGTCTATTGAGCGAGTGGGAACGCTTGTAAATGGTCAAAAAGTTAACAGGTTAGAACCGAAGGAGAGTTAAGCTGCATAAAAGTTTCGAGTAGAGATTAGTGCAAAAATTAATCAAGCACTGTCAAAAAGGAAAGGCACCATCTTTTCTTTTGATCATCACGAGATATTGCTGATCCAGATTCCAACGGCTCAGAGCGTAGTAGCATTGAGAGGTGTAAATTTGATAGATTAATTCTCGCCGACTGGGAGGCCGGCAGAATGGAGAAGAATCATACTCTTTTTACATTTGAAGACTGGAATATTTGGATATGATTGATTAAGGGGAAAAGAAAAGTGATAAATTTAGTAGAAAAACTTTTAAAAATTGGATAAAGGGATTGTGATTTTTGACAATGTAAAAAGAGATTGAGTTCAAAGATTGAGTTCAAAAATCAGAGCAGCCATTTGTTGTCGAGGTTTGAGAGGATTGTCAGGGGATAGAATACACTGAAATAGCTAGTATGATGTTTTTCCAGGAAAAAAGAACATGGATGCTCAAAAACATTTAAGGTGGTGTCTTTTTGCACTTGAAGCAATGGTGTCTCAGATCTCAAAGATAAAGCTTTATTAGAGCACTTCAGGTGTGCTACTCCATGGTGTTAAAATAAAATGTTTTTGCCAGGTGAAAGTGCAAAGATTTCTGAAGAGGTTGGAAAAGCTATCTGGATTTGGTGATAATGTTGAGGGAAGAAGTAAAAAAACTCTTGGGAGAGCGATACGGATACTCACACAGCATGTATCACTCGCTTGAAAAATGAGCCTAGTGACTATTTTTAATGGGTGAGCATGAAAAATGGTCACTAGGCTGTTAGAAAAGAGAGATCAAAGGAGGGGCAAAAAGTATGCGAGCTAGATACATAGATGCAATAATGCGATTTATTGATAACTTTACTGCCCCAGCAAAATTAGCAACTGAACGAGATGCAAAAATGAGTGAAAGTGCTATAAAAATGGCAAAATATTACTAAGGCTGGAGATGCTATTTCAAAAAGTTGGAAAAGGGTTGACAGCAGCAATTACTATGCCTCTCTGAGAGTGGCAGTCCTTTCGGTTCAAAATTTTTGGCTCAGTAGATAAGCGAAACTTGAGACATACAAGCAACAATGGGAGAATACAAAATGAAGAAGCATCAAAGCTATCAGATGCATTAAAGACTGCTGCTGCAAAATTCTGCGTACTCAATGCAAGATGCAGCAGATGCTAACGCTAAACTTTGCGAGGCAAGGATTTAATGCCACTGAGCAGACAGATATGATTACGCCGGCTTTGAATCTTGCCGCTGGAACAGAGCTCAAATTTATCAGATGTACACATCAACATTGGGAACACTCTAAAAAGCGTTTGGTGTCAGATTCTAGTCAAGCGACTCATTATGCAGATATGTTTGCAAGAGCTCAGGCGCAAGCAAACACGGATGTTCAAGGACTTAGTGACATGATGCGTGTTGCAGGATCTACAGCAAAGACAGTCGGGTGGTCGTTTAGTGACCTTGGGGTTTTAACGGGTGCTGGCGACGCAGGAAATTGCTGCGGTGATGGTGCTGCAGCTCTGAACACGGAGCCTTATGCGTTTGCGCGTCACCGTCTAGACAAGCCGAGGCATCTCTAAAAGATTAAAATTAGTGCTTTTGATGCCAACGGAAATCTACGCTCTATGCCAGACTTAATTGGTCGCTTGCAACAAGGCTTTTCTGGGTTAAGTCAGGAGGAGCAGTTGGCAGCTGCATCAGCAATTTTTGGAAAGAATCAAGCTTCAAAATGGATGGCATTGATAAATGGACCAGGTGCAGAAACGCTTCAAGGCAAAAGATAACATTGATAATGTAAATGGAACTGCACAAGAAATGTCAGATGCTTTACTATCTGGAGTGGGCGGAAGCATTGAAAAATTAAAATCAACATTCGATGTTTTAAATATAATATAGGATCAGCACTGGCAGAGCCTGTAGCAGAATGCTTCAGACTATAGATAGCTGTTAACAAATTCAATGGCCTTGATGCTTCTACACAAAAACAGATTGCAAAATGGGGATTAATGGCGGCAGCAATTGGACCTGTTTTATTTGTGTTGGTAAAAACAGTGAGCACGATAGGAAAAGTAGTTACTATTTTTGGAAAGGTATCAAAGGCTATACAGAGCAGCAGGAGGGTAATGGGATTGTTAACATCACCTGCTGCGATTGTGATGCTGTAATTGCTGCCGTTGCGGTTGGGCGGTTATCTTGTACAAAAACTGGGATAAAAATCAAAGGCAGTGTGCAAGGCGTTATTCAAAAATTTCAGGCGTTTCGTACAACAGTGGCTCCAATTATAGCCAGCTATTCAGCGGCAATGCGTATGTTGAGCAGAAGTATTAATGCAAGTGTGCGTGGAGTTGTTGGGGCATTTAATGGGGACGCGGGTGGTTCAAGCGTGGCTTGGAGCGCTGTTACTAGAGTTATCGAAAGTGCAAAAGCAAGTATTTCATGGCTTTATGAATGTTATTGAGCATCATGACTGGAAGTTGGTCTGCAGGTCTGGGAAGGTGCAAAAACATTGTTATTGGTGCTGTGAATACAGGTGTTTCAGTGTTTAAGGGTACATGATTAATACGATTACATCTGGAATAAAATACTGCGAGTTGATACGCAATTAACTCGATTGGTGTGAGACATTCACAAAGGGTGCCAGGAGTTGAGGCATATAAGAAGCTTCAATGTTGGGAAAAATCCCACAACGCTGGTGGTACAAATAACTGGGCAGGAGGATTGTACAGAGTCGCATGAACGAGGGTGGGAAATCATTGACCTTCCAAATGGATCAGGGTATATCCTCATGATGAGAGTATAGCAAGAAAGAAAGGAAAACACAAAACATCGGTGTTGCTAAGCTAGCTGATAGTATGTATCGTAAGAGAAGATGCTGATATAGATAAGATTGCAACTGCTCTTTATCAGAGCTAAATAAAAGTAGCGTTTAATCAGGAGTGACATAATGGAATATTGGCTAAAACAAGATGCGGATTGTTCCGCATTCCAGTTCTTCAGTCTGAGGTTAAGAAAAGTACAAGTGGAAAAACGACACAAACTGTAAATATCAATGCAGTTGGAGAAATTCTTCTGAAAGGAAAGCGGACATGAAGACACTTTCTTTTCATCTGCATCAACATATGATCCGTCTGTATTGTGAGTATAGAGAGATTTTGAGCAGGTGAAAGGCTATAGAAATATTAGAAAATTTTTAAAAACAAAGGATCGGTGAATATACGATCACGAGGTTGGTATAAATTTTGATGGAATGTAACTTCATTAGAATATGCTAGAGACCAAATACAAGGATTATACTTCACACTACTAGTTTACTAAGACAGAAAAGAGTAAATGTTCCTCACAGTGCCGCATCATCAAACAATAGATTGCGCGAATATAACAATGTATCGAAGTTAGAACAGACTGCTACGAGGCACAACTTATGTCGTAAAAAGGTGATTTGACCTATCTAAGATAGTGAAAAGCTAACTAGGAATGAGGCAAAGACTGGAGAAAAATCTATACGGACAACAGGTTATTGGAGTAATCCAAATAAAAATTTATCCAGGACAAAAATTAATAATAGGCTAGGTAAAAATGGAAATATTTTTATTCAAAACCACAGGGGCGAGGGATAAATATAACAGATATAGTTGAATCGTTAAGCTGGAGTGGAAGCATAGAGCAAACATCAAGAAAGTCTTAGATATTACAGTAATCAACGCACCATTTGACCCTGTTATGGCTCAAAGTGAAGTCGTTTTTCTTGAGATTAAGGAGACTTTATCAGTGTAGAAAAAGAAAATGTTGAAATGGGCAGAGATATACACTTGAAAAGTCAGCGACATTGGAACAGTGACTTACAGCTGCTATGATTTGTCAACCACTTATTGAAGAGTAAAGGAAAATACAATTTCAAAAATATGACAGCCGAAGGGATAGCTGCTAGAGTATATAGCGAACTGTCGAGTTCCTGCGAGAATTTCTGTCGCACTGAGGGTCAATATGAGACGATGATTGTTGATGGAACAAGTATATATGACACGATTATGCAAGCTTATACAAAGCATATAAGGTTAATCGTACAGATGTATCAATTAGTACAGAGAGCGTGCAATCAGATTATGATTGAAGTCGGAACCAGGTTACTAATTTCAGACTGAACGCAGAAAGCAATATAACAAAAACAAGTCAATCTGAGTATTAATGACATGATAAATCGTGTCAAAAATATACAATGAAGGGACTCAAATTGGTGAAGTTTCAGACTCAGTGGCATTAAAAATTTGGAGCATTCAAGAAGTCTATACAACTGAAAAGGGAATACAGCCCAAGATAGGAGCGACTTCAATGCTTAAAGGAATGACACAAAATCTAAGCATTGAAGCAATAGGAGATACTCGTTGTGTAGCTGGAATAGGGTGTTGAAGTGTACGACACACGGGAGATCTCCAGGATTATACTGGATTTCATCTGATAAGCATGAGTTTAAAGAAAGCGTACATACAATGACACTTGAACTGTCATTTTAAAGACTGATGGATATAAAAGAGAAGATCAGGAGGCATAAATGAATAATGCAATAGAGAGGATTTTTGGGCATTATTAGTGAAAAGTAAAGAAAGTAACTCGGAGGAATTGAAAAATTGACAAGATGCTTGATGCAGAGAGTGGCTTTAGATACATTAGTGCTTGAAAAAGAAGACTTGCTTTTTGATGAGGCAGCTTTTTAAAAAGACAATTGACGAAAGTTAAATATTTTGTTTGATTCTCAAACTGGAATTATCACTGACAATAGTGAGTATACAGAACCGCTTAAAGCTGGAGATATAGTGGCGGTTCAAAGACTATCAGATAGCTTATACTGTGTCGTTGGGAAGCTGGTGAATCTATGATTTTGCCGTCTTTTATTACACAAGAAATAAAAAACTTTCAAGAAAATCAAAAGTATATTGATGCAAAAAGAGTTTGCTTTTGATTTTAATGAAAAGAAAATGATTGATGGCACTGTAGAGAAAAAAGTGCTGTAAAAGTGGATATACAATGCTTTAAAAACAGAAAGGTATGAGATGGGAGATTTATAGCTGGCAATATGGTGCCAGCTCGAGAACACTACATTGATGAAGTCTTACAGTGATGCATATCAATGACAGTGTAGAAGTAACGGAGGCACTAGAGATTAATACTAATATTACTGATGTGAAGGGACTTTAAAGGCCTATGCTAGATGACACTACTTTGCATATGGAATTTTATGTAGTAACGAAGTGGGAGAGGAGGTGAAGTCTATGTTTGAGAAGATGACTTTTAAAAAGATTCTTGCTGATATGCTTAATCAGTAGATAATATGATATCTAAAAATCGAAGGAAGCTTTATATATACTGCATTGGCACCAGTTGCTTTTGAAATTGAAAGAGCATATGTCCAAATGGACTATGTAAATGCTCAACTAGATATAAATACAGCAGATTATGATAGCCTTGTACGAATGTGTGAGCCATTCGGCATCATTCCATTTAGCGCAACTTATACACAAGCTAAAGCACAATTTAATGTACCTGTGCCACTAGGCTCTCGCTTTAGCATTGGCAGATTTACATATGTTGTTACTAGTATAATAGATGCTAGCATAAATACTTACTTAGTCACTTGTGAACAGAAAGGTAACGATTCGGCTGATGTGCTTGGTGATATGATGCAAATTAGTTATATTGTAGGCTTAACAAGTGCTAAGCTAGTCGAAATTTTGGTTCCTGGGCGTGATCAAGAGACTGTAGAAAGTCTCAGAGAACGCTACAAAGAGTATTTTCAAAGTAAATATTTTGCTGGGAATCGTGCAGATTATATACGATTCACTAAAAGTATACCTGGTATAGGATATGTAAGTATATCCAGCATGGAACGGTGGTGGAAACAGTAAAGCTTGTGATCACAAATCAAAATGGCGGAGTGGCTAGCTCATATTTGATCAGTACAGTACAAAACACTATTTGCCCAGAGCCTGGGCAGGGAGTTGGAATTGCTCCAATTGGACATAATGTAACTATAGAATCTGTAGTAGAGCATGATGTAAGCGTTTCTTGCACACTAACTTTTGAAAAATGGATATACAGCAGAAGATGTTCCGTGCTGATGCTGAAACTGCGATCAAAGAATACTCTAAGTCGCTCATCAAAAGAATGGAGAGTCTAGCGATGGAATCGTAGTAAGAATAGCTCAGATAGAAAGTCGCATTTTAGGAATACATGGGGTAAGAGACATTGCAGATACAAAAATGAACGGCACAGCACAAAATGAAGTACTACTCAGTAATGAAGTGCCGACTTTTAGAGGGCTTTAGTATATGATTATAGACATTTTAGCTACTTGCCTTTTTCATATACGAAACTTAAAAAGAGTATCAAAAATCTTTCAATAACAGAAGATGCGAAGATTGAGAAACTTTTCAATGAAATTGATCGCTTGTATGATAATGTTTTCATTAGTACATTAGATGAATCTGGGTTAGTGAAAGATGGGAACGAATTTTGGGCATTGTAATTAGAGACACAGATACTATTGATTTTAGAAAGATACGTATAAAATCTTTTCTAGTTGAGCAGTGCCGTATTCACTAACAAACTTAAAAGCATTTTAAATGCAATGTGGTGGAGAAAAATCAATATGAGCTAACTATTGACTACGCTAACTATGCTGTAAATATGCTATTGAGTTAACTAGCCAAGAGTTATTTGAAGAGTTTAAACGCTGCTCAATGAAATAATGCCATGCAATTTAAAGCTAACGATACAATTAAGATTCAACGCATGAGGAACAATGGAGACTTTACATGGTCGCGCTTTGCAGTACGACATGGACACAGATAAGGGACGGAGGTTTTATAAGTGAATCAAACTACAAACTTACATCTTGATAAGCCTTCTTTAACAGACTTTGTAGATGTAGAAGTACTGAATACCAACTTTGATAAAAATAGATACAAGCTGTGACAGATGCAAAAACAAATATAGATAGAACTAAATCAGATATCGCTTCAAGTACAAAAAGTAATTGAAGTAATACTTTCAGCAAATAGATGGAGTGTAGGTGCACCATTTTTGCAAAGATGTGACGATAACAGAAATTAATTCGCAGTCACAGCCTAAGGAAGCCCTAAAAATTCCACGAGGAGCATCTAAAAGAATATAAAAAGCTTGTGAATGTATCGACAGTTCGAGACAAATAATGGAACAGTTACATTTTACTGTAATCGTAAGTGTCCATCAGAAAATATCACGGTGCTTTTTAAAAGGAGTATAATATGGCACAAGGGATTTGGCTCAAAGCAGGTGGAGGGGTTACTTCGGACGATGTAACCGCTACTACTAATCTGATTGTACAAGGGTATACAACCGTCACAGCAGATAGTAACGACGAAGTGGTAAATGGCACTTTACCAAATATGCCATCACAAACAAGCCCTCTTTCGTGGCGATTTGATAATGGTAAAGCGTATGTAAAAATTCAAAAAGGAGCATATATCCAAGAAAGCACGCCAAGTGGAGGAGCAGAAATTATAATACCTTTCGAGATAGATTCGGGTCACATATACCATCGCAAAGCGTACTAAACAATGCTGTGATTTTTGGGAAAAGAGGGGAAATAGAAGATAAAGGTGATGGCAATCTGTCAGCTTTAAACATCGGCACGAATGGTGGTGACTCGGTTTTTGCAAATTTTCCAAATGGCTACTATCATAATGCAAGTGGAAGGCCATATATATGGCTAAGGTGGACGGACCTTGCAAGAGTACTAGGTCTTGACGGTTCAAAATGGTTACAAGGATATAGTGCAGCTGGTGTAAATGGCACTATACCCAGTTATCAAAACGGTCAAACCACAGATTTGATCGGCACGAATGGTTGTGACTCGATACATTGCTGGGTAAAAAGCGGATATCATCCAGGTGAAAATGGGCATGCACATATGTGGCTCCATGGGACAAATTAAGAGGTGTGTTTGGATTAGATGCATCAAAGATGCTGATACACTCAACATTTGTGGAGCGAGGACAAACTACCGTTGGATAAGCTCCACAGGAGTAATTTCTGCCTGGAACGGTGAGGGCCACGCGTGGGACGACACAATAGCTGGCAGGGGCAGGGAATTATCAGTAGAATTCCAGATGGATACAAAATCAGAAGGAGCAGATTGGACTTTTTACCGTCACCAGCCTTATACCTCAAAATATCATCAAAGATGTAAATATCAATGGCGTGATAGGCAGCAGAAATTATATAGATCCGATTGCAAATTCATCAATCACAGGAGACTATACCTTCACTGTATCTCAATCAACAGATACAGTGACTTTTAATGATAGTTGGCATATGCATACACTAATTGTAGGTATAGAATCTCATAGGGAAAGATATAAAGCGTGGAGGGTACCTGCGCACAGACAAGAGGCAGGTATCATATCACAACGCTGCACTTTCTATACAAATGTCGAAACTTGGGTAATTTCAGACGATGGAGCGACAAATCAGTTTAGCTTACGAAGAAGCGGTACACAGCTTTTGTAACACACACTGAAAACTATATAAACAACAACACAACATTGAACATTTATGTAAAAGGGTATGCATCTGCTGCATTTGATGAATGATGAATAATAAAAGGAGGTAAAAAGATGGGTCACAGTATTTTATGACAAGGCCACTGGCAATCTTTTACGGGTCGACGACCGCAGCTAAAGAGAATATTAAGATTGGAGTTTTCGATATGCCAGACGGCGAGACTTTGGAGAAAGTGGACTTGACAGGAAGTGAGCCACGGGTCGTCACAAAAGGCAATCTAATTTCACAGTCAATGCTGCTTGAAAAGCTACAAAAGAAGCTAGAGTTAAATGACACAAAGCTGATTGCACTAGGCAATGCCATTACAGAATTTTCTGAACTACTGGGTGAAGAAGGTGCAAAAGATGAGGTTTAGAGCGTGGTTACAGGACATTTTTGATGATCTTAGGAGGTAATGAAATGAAGTATTCAGGATTGGCAATGAGTATATGCGTATTTGATTATCGATGGAGCCAAGGAGTTTTCAGAGGTGCCAAAGCGTTTAAAGAAGAAAGTTAAAGAGGCGTTGACAGCACTTGGAGCTGAGGAACTTGCTGTGGACGACACAACAGAGAAAGAAGGAATATAGTATATGTTTAATTGGCTGTTAGCAACGGTAGGATTAACTTTAGGGCAAAATACCTTGGCAAAGTTGATGGTAGTCAGTATGTGATGGATATGATCTTTGGAAGTCTGAGAGCCCTTAAAGAACGAAAATTCAATTCTGCTGTCGGCATCGATGGAGGAATTCGCAAAGGTGGGTATGCTGATGTGTGTAGTGTGCCTTGTTTTTTGTGGATACATTGATGCCAATGAATCTAATTGCATTTTAGTGCCACAAGGACTACGGAATATATCCCCGCTTACAAAAAGATATTACAATTATGGGAGCTTTTTCGCACTGATGTTTACAGTCTACGAAGCTATGTCAGTGTTAAAAATATGGCACTGGCGGGATTACCAGTACAACCTTTATGGGAAAAATTAAAGTTTTTCTTGAACACAAACTACAGGAAATTATCAAGCTTGAGGATAATGAGAGTGATAAAAAATCATAGAAAATTTTTTAAGGGCGTTAAGTAAAAAGGCTTAAACGCTCTTTTTTTATAGAAGGGAGCAAATTTATGGAATTGAACAATGCATATAACGCAGGGAAAAGAATTGCTATGTGGCGGATACTCAGAGTACACGCCGACGGGAAAAAGGCCCGCTTTGCAAAAAGCAAAACCGTTATGGCAAAACACCTCACGCAGGTGACATCATCTATTTTATCATACATCTGTCGGGCGTGTGGCCCATGTAGGCATTGTAATCTCTGTGAATAAAAATGGGGATAGATACGATATCAAAACAGTTGAAGGCAATACATCGTCACAAATGTATGAACGAAACGGCGGATGTGTGGCAATTAAGTCATACAGCTTTTACAACTGCAGATGTGGGCGGAATGCATAAAATCAACGGGTTTGGTACACCATGCTTTTTCTGAGCAAACTTGTATGGCACAAGATTTAGTGAGAGTAGCTCTTGCAGAAAAATGGCTATTTAGAAAAAGCTTCAGACTATATGCTGTGTTCAAAAACTGTGAATGCGGGGCAAATAATTTTACAAAGTACGGTCAGTGGTATGGTGACAATGGGGCGTACTGGTGTCAAGCAATTTGTGTCGTGGTGTGCATACATAGTCCTGCGTGGAGTACGCAGCACACCACAGGATGGACGAAAAAGATGATGGTTGGCACTACTCAAAAGAGGGTACAGAACTTAAAAATCAATGGGCATTAATTGCAAATCGCTGGTATGTCTTTGATGGTAGTGGGAAAATGGTTACAGGGTGGTTTATAACCAAAGAAGATGAGTGGTACTATCTTAATGAAGAAGATGGTACAATGCTCAGCAATCAATGGTTTAAAGACAATGACAAGTGGTACTATGCTACAGACAGCGGCATAGTAGCGAAAGATGTCTATGTCAGAAATGAAAAAAGGCTATTGCTGGTTAAATTGCTGACGGAGAGTGGGATGGACGATATGTGTCTAGTCCTTCTGATTTAACACGATGTGAGCAAGAAACACCTTTAACCATCATCAATGAAGACATTAACTCGTAAAAAAGTTGGATACAGATGCACCTGATCTAAGTAAATACGAAGTCATAGAGTAATACCAGATGTCGCAAAAATGTCGCACTAATTTACAAGAAGCCTTATAAATAGCCGATTTATATACTAAATATAGGGTGACTTTTAATCAAGTTGTCCCGGGTTCGAGTCCCGGGTGTCTCAGGTTAAACAAAAGGAGTTGTGAGAATTTTTCACAGCTCCTTTTTTGTTGTTGATAATGACAATTTTTTTCGTTTTTTTATTGCACCCCTTTGGCGAATACGATATACTAGTACAAGAGTATAATTTATATTAGGGGTGTAGGCTTGGCAAGTAGAATTGAAGAAGCCATTGAAAATATAAAAAATGGTGTTGTGGAAGGTTTTGAAGACTTCTATCTTTTGACTTATCAAGACACGTATATGGATATTCATTCGACATCGAGTGATGAAGTATATATTTGGGAAATTGTAAAAAGAGTTTATAAAGATGTTTGGAATCATGCAGATAAAATTCCAAGTGCAAGCATTGACAAGAGAATGGATGCGCACTGTGATT
>BNJU01002850.1_pt1 | contig 35520 bp, 44 predicted proteins | sample 8539281 | NCBI WGS metagenome assembly BNJU01 (sample SAMD00202456, study PRJDB9452) | human saliva metagenome | isolation source: human saliva | place: Japan
GCTACGGCGGCAGTCTCTACGATCTCGCCGCGGAGGAGAAGCAGGAGCGGGACTTGCTCGAAGAGATGCAGGGCGTACAGCGTTTATTGCGAGAGAATCCGCAGTATGTCGCCTTGCTTTCCGAGCCGAGTATCCCGAAGGAGAAGCGGCTTGAGCTTCTGGATCAGGCGTTTCGGACTGAGCTTAAGCCCTATCTCCTGAATTTCTTAAAGCTCATTACCGAAAGAGGGCTGCTGTTTCAGTATGCCGGCATGTGTCGCGCCTACGAACAGCGCTACAATGCCGCACATAACATTGCCGAGGCGCTGGTGCGCACGGCGGTGCCGCTTAAAGAGGCGGAGCGCGGCAAACTGAAGGAAGCGCTGGAAAAGCAGAGCGGAAAGCAAGTGGTACTCAAAGAGCGGCTTGATGCGAGTCTGCTCGGCGGCATGGTGGTTGAGATGGACGGCAAGACCTTGGACGGCAGCGTCGCAGGTCGACTTCTCGCCATTCGCAAAAAAGTGGAAGAGATAGTACTGTAAAAAGGTGGGCATAGAATGGAATTAAAGTCAGAAAAGATCTCTGAGGTCATTCGAAGCCAGATCAAATACTACGAGAACGCCATCATTCAGAACGAAACCGGGACGGTGCTCACGGTCGGAGACGGTATTTCGAGAGTTTCCGGCCTTACAAATTGCATGTCCGGCGAGCTTCTTGAGTTTCAGGATGGCAGCTTCGGTATGGCACAGAATCTGGAGGAAAACAGCGTCTCGGCGGTTTTGTTCGGCTCGGACGTCGGTATTCAGGAGGGACAGACCGTTAAGCGCACGGGGCGCGTGGTCTCGGTTCCGGTCGGCGAGGCTTTGCTTGGCCGCGTCGTGAACGCAATCGGTCAGCCGATTGACGGCGCGGGCCCGATCGCAAGTCAGGAGTATCGCGCGGTCGAGAGCCCGGCACCGGGTATCATCGATCGCCAGCCGGTCAAGGAACCCATGCAGACGGGTATCAAGGCAATCGACTCGATGATTCCGATCGGAAGAGGACAGCGTGAGCTGATCATCGGCGACCGTCAGACGGGTAAGACGACGATTGCGCTCGACACCATCCTGAACCAAAAGGGCAAGGATGTCATTTGTATCTATGTTGCAATCGGCCAGAAGCGCTCCACGGTCACGGGACTTGTGAATACGCTTAAGGAAGCCGGTGCGATGGACTACACGATTGTGGTTGCGGCAACGGCTTCGGAGCCGAGCCCGCTGCAGTACCTCGCACCCTATGCGGGCTGTGCGATGGGTGAATTCTTCATGAACCGCGGTCAGCACGTACTGATTGTCTATGACGATCTTTCGAAGCACGCGGTGGCATACCGCGCGATTTCGCTTCTGATTCGGCGTCCGCCGGGCCGTGAGGCGTACCCGGGCGATGTCTTCTACCTGCACTCGAGACTCCTGGAGCGTGCGGCAAAGCTCTCCGCAGAGAAGGGAGCAGGTTCGATGACGGCGCTGCCGATTATCGAGACCCAGGCGGGCGATGTCTCTGCCTACATTCCGACCAACGTCATTTCGATTACCGACGGTCAGATTTTCCTTGAGACCGAGCTCTTCCACAGCGGCGTTATGCCGGCTGTCAACCCGGGGTATTTCGGTGTCGCGTGTCGGCGGAAACGCGCAGGTCAAGGCGATGAAGAAGGTCGCGGGCACCCTGAAGCTCATCTACTCGCAGTACCGCGAGTTGCAGAGTTTCGCGCAGTTCGGTTCCGACCTTGATGCGGATACCAAGGCGCGTCTCGCGCAGGGCGAGCGCATTGTGGAAGTCTTAAAGCAGGGCAAGTCGGCACCGGTTTCCGTTGAGAAGCAGGTTGCGATTCTCTATGCGGTCGTCAACAATCTGTTGACGCAGGTTCCGGTTGAGGAAATCCGGGAATTTGAGGAGTATCTCTATCGCTTCCTCGACAGAGATCCGGATGCTGTCTCCGTCATGGAAGAGATACGCAAGACAGGCGCTTACAGCGAAGACGCTGAAGCGCGTCTGAAAGCGGCGCTTCAGCGTTGCACCGAGGAATTTTTGCAGAGAAGACAGACGAGTACGGCACAGGCTTAATAGGAGGAGACGATGGCTGCAGCAAATATGAAGTCCGTCAAACTCCGGATTAAGAGTATCCAGAACACCATGCAGATTACGAAGGCGATGGAATTGGTCGCATCTTCGAAACTGCGGAGAGCCAAGGAGAAGGCGGAGGCAAGCGCACCTTACTTCTCGAGTCTCAGACAGACGCTCATCAACATTGCCGCCGAGAACACGGACTATACCAGTGTCTACGCGCGCGAAATAAGAGTGAGCGCCACTGCTATATTCTGATTGCGGGTGACCGCGGCATGGCGGGCGGATACAATGCGAATTTGTTCCGCGCGTTTGAAGCGGAGAGCAAGGGGAAGAATTTTTCCGTGCTCCCGCTCGGAAAAAAGGCCCAGGACTACGTCTCGCAGAAAAAGCTGGAACGGGTAGAGACAGAGAACATACCGGTTGCATCGGTACGCATTTCGGACTGCTTTGCACTTGCAAGAATGCTCTGCAGAAAATTTCGTGAGGGAGAGTTCGGACATGTTTCGCTCTTCTACACAAGCTTTGTCTCGTTGATGAAGCAGGAGCCCGGCTCTTCCATGATGTTGCCGATTGCGGACTTCAAGAGTGAGGTCTGCGAGATTCGCGGCAAAGAGGGAGAAGAGAAAAAGCAGGCTCAGAATTTGATCCTCTACGAGCCGAGTGCGGAGGAAGTCTACGACGCGATTGTGCCGGAGTACCTTGCGGGTCTCCTCTACAGTGCCGTGTCGAGTTCGCTCGCGAGTGAGTACGCAGCGCGCCGCACGGCCATGGAGGCGGCGACGGACAATGCGGCTGAGATGATTGACAAACTGAGCCTCTACTATAACCGCGCGCGTCAGGCGAGCATCACGCAGGAAATCACGGAGATTGTCGGCGGTGCAGAGGGCAGCAACGGTTAAGCGCTTATGAAGGAGAAGCTTTGATGAGTGAGCAGCATGTAGGTAAAGTCGTTCAGGTGATGGGCGCTGTGCTCGACGTCCGCTTTGCGGAGGGAGAACTTCCGGCGCTCCTCCATGCGATTGAAGTAGATATGCCCGAGGGCAAACTCATTGCGGAGGTAGCGCAGCAGATCGGAGACGATACGGTTCGCTGCATTGCGATGAGCTCGACCGACGGCTTGGTGCGCGGCGCGGCCGCGCGCGATTTGAACGGACCGATTACGGTGCCGGTCGGAGATGCGTGCCTCGGCCGCGTGTTCAACCTGCTCGGTGAGACGGTCGATGACGGCCCGGCAGTGGATACGGCGGAACGCCGCAGCATCCACCGCGCGGCCCCCCTCGTTTGAAGAGCAGACCCCGGCGACCGAGATTCTGGAGACCGGTATCAAGGTTGTCGACCTGATCTGCCCCTACGCAAAGGGCGGTAAGATCGGTCTCTTCGGCGGTGCGGGAGTCGGTAAAACCGTCCTCATTATGGAGTTAATCCACAATGTCGCGACGGCACACGGCGGCATCTCGGTATTCACCGGTGTCGGCGAGCGCACGAGAGAGGGTAACGACCTCTACGGCGAAATGAAGGAGAGCGGCGTCCTCGATAAAACGGCGCTGGTCTACGGACAGATGAATGAGCCGCCGGGCGCAAGAATGCGCGTGGGTCTTTCGGGACTCACCATGGCGGAGTACTTCCGCGATGAGAGAAACCAGGACGTGCTTCTCTTTATCGACAACATTTTCCGCTTTACCCAGGCAGGTTCCGAGGTTTCGGCACTGCTGGGACGCATGCCCTCCGCCGTCGGTTATCAGCCGACCTTGGCGACGGACATGGGTGCTCTGCAGGAGCGCATCACCTCCACCAAGAAGGGTTCCATCACATCGGTGCAGGCAGTTTATGTCCCGGCCGATGACTTGACGGACCCGGCACCTGCGACCACCTTCACGCACTTGGACGCGACGACGGTCCTTTCGCGTGACATTGCAAGTAAGGGTATTTACCCGGCTGTGGATCCCCTGGATTCGACGAGCCGCATCCTGACGCCGGAAGTTGTGGGCCAGGAGCACTATGACATTGCAAAGGGTGTGCAGCAGGTTCTGCAGCGCTATAAGGAGTTGCAGGATATCATTGCCATCATGGGTATGGACGAGCTCTCGGAAGAGGACAAGGTCGCGGTATTCCGCGCGCGTAAAATCCAGAACTTCCTCTCGCAGAGTTTCTCTGTCGCAGAGCAGTTTACGGGCCTCAAGGGTAAGTATGTCTCCCTCAAGGAGACGCTCCGCGGTTTCCGCATGATTTTAAACGGCGAGTGCGACGAGCTTCCGGAGAGCGCCTTCCTTCTGGTCGGCGGCATCGACGAGGCGTTTGAGAAGGCAAAGGCGTTAAAGAACGCGCAGTAAGGAGGAGAGCGCATGGCGAACTTCCACTTGGAAATTGTCACGCTGGACGGGCTGAAATATGAGGGTGAGGTGGAGCGTTTAACGCTCCGCACCATCACGGGCGATCTCGCAATCCTCGCGCGTCATACAAATTACTGCACTGCGGTCGGCATGGGCACGGCCAAGCTGCGCTTTCCCGACGGAAAGAGCGGGAGGCGGCTTGCGTCGGCGGCATGCTCTCGGTGATGGACGGTGTGTGCCGGCTTTTACCGACCACCTTTGAGTGGAGCGATGAAATCGATCTGCTCCGTGCGGAGGAGGCAAAGCAGAGAGCCGAGGAGCGGCTCAAGGCGAAACTCTCGGACGAGGAGAGAATTCAGGCGCGTGCAAAATTGTATCGGGCACTGATTCGTATCCAGACGGCGGGACAGCCGAAGCTGAAGCTTTGAACGCGAGATACGAAAATGCATAAGACAGGGGAATTTGTCACGGGAGGCGAGAGCTGCTCTGTGACAGATTCCCCTGTTTGTGTTATACTGTAAGTTCAGGATTCCGGAAAAGCGAACGAAGGTTCAGAGAGAGGAGGGGCGGTTTTGGCGCAGAAAAAAAGCAGCGGAAGGCGGCGAAAAGCAACGGCGACAGCGCCGCGAAGCAGAAAGAAGAGCGGTGCTGCGGTTCAGAGAAAGCGCGAAACGGATGCGGAGCAACTCGTATTTTTGCGCGGAGAAGTGATCCCGCTCTTCTTGGCTCTCTTTGCGGTACTCTTATTGCTCAGCAATTTCGGACTCTGCGGCGCACTCGGCACCGTACTCCGGGATGTTCAGCTGGGACTCTTCGGAGGCCTGGGTCTCATATTTCCGCTTTTGCTCTGCGGAATTGTGATTTATCGGGCTCTCACGGAAGATAAGTCCCGTGCGCTCGGTAAAACCGTGGCATTGCCGCTTAGCTATCTTCTGATACTTGCCCTGGTGCACCTCGCGCAGGGAGAAGAGGGCGGAAACTTTGCCTTTCTCTATGCGGCGAAGCGCGGGGGAGGTGCGCTCGGCGGTCTCCTTTCGGAGGCGCTTTCCGGTTTACTGGGACCGATCGGCGCAGGCCTTATATTACTGGTGGGTTTGATTCTCTGCCTCTCTTATATCACCGAGAAGTCCTTTGTTTCCATGATGCAGCGCGAGAGCGGAAAGGTGTATGCGCGCGCCAAGGAAGACTTTGACAGGCGACGGGAGGCGCGAAGAGAGGAACGCGCGCAGCAGAGAGAAGTGCTCTCCGCGGAAATCGAGGAGCATCTTGCACAGCTGGAGGCGGAGCGAGGCAAGAGCGAAGAGACAGAAGCGTATCGGTACGAAGATCCCGTGCGGGAGACCGAGAGTCCCGAACCTGTTCGGGAAAGCGCCTGGGAGAATGTTCTGTCAGCCTTTCACGCAACCCGCAGGGAAGTGCTTGCGGAAGCAAATGAGAAAGAGGCACAGGAAGACTTGCCGCGCGAGGTCATCAGAACCGAACTTTCCGGCGACTGGGCATCACGCAGCTATGCAAACGGGAAAACGCCGACGAAGAGCTGCCGCCCGTCCTTCGCTTTTCGGAGGCGGAAGCGGTCGAGGAAGAGGAACCGGTAGAGGTCCCGGATCCGGATCAATATGCGGACGGGGACCCGGCCTTGCTCGCTGCCCTTCGACGGGCGGACGAAATATTAAAGCGCGACGATACGACAGCGACAACCTTGCCGCACACGGAGCCGCCGACAGAGCCGACGCAGCGCGTTGCGGAAACGTACGAAGAGGCGGAGCCGGAGCGCGACGAAGTGTTTGCGTACGAGGAGGAGACGGCGGAAGATACAGTGCTTGCGCTCGCGGAGGCCGAGCTTCGGGAAGAGAAGCTCGCGCAGATCGAGAAGAGCGAGAGTGCGGAGTGGAATGCGGAGGAAGAAGCGCCGCACTCCATTGAGATTGCGGAAGCGGACGCAAGGCCCGCTCTTTCCTTTCGCCGCGAAGAAGCGGCGCCTGTGCGGCAGCAGAGAAACGAGCCAAAGCCGCAGGCAACGAGACCTGCGGCAGTGAAGCGCGAACACGTGCCGAAGCAATATAAGACACCGCCGCTCGACTTGCTCGAAAAGGGCAAGGAAAAGCGGCAGGAAGGCGACTTCGAGTACCGCAGCACGGCACTCAAACTGGAGGAGACACTGCACAATTTCGGCGTGGACGTGAAGGTTACCAACTTTAGCTGCGGCCCCGCTGTGACGCGCTACGAACTTCTCCCCCGCACAGGGCGTCAAGGTGGGCAGGATTGTGGCACTCGCCGACGATATCAAGCTCAGTCTGGCGGCTGCGGACATCCGCATCGAGGCCCCCATTCCCGGCAAGTCGGCGGTCGGAATCGAGGTTCCGAACCGAGAGAACAATACGGTTTATCTGAGAGATCTGTTAGAGAGCGAGCGTTTTAAGAAAGCAAACGGGAAACTGAACTTTGCGGTCGGCAAGGACATTGCGGGTCAGACCGTGGTCACCGATATCGCAAAGATGCCGCACCTTCTGATTGCGGGTGCGACGGGCTCCGGTAAGTCGGTCTGTATCAATACCTTGATCATGAGCATACTTTACCGCTATCGGCCGGAGGAAGTGCAGCTTATCATGATAGACCCGAAGGTTGTTGAGCTCTCGGTCTACAACGGCATTCCGCATCTTCTGATTCCGGTTGTCACGGATCCGAAGAAGGCTGCCGGAGCGCTCAATTGGGCGGTCGCGGAGATGACGGATCGCTATCGAAAATTTGCGGAGACCGGCGTTCGCGATCTTCGCGGCTATAACGAGAGAATACGGGCGGCCGCCGCAAGCGGCAGCGTGGCCCCCGAGGATTTGCCGAAGCCCTTGCCGCAGCTGGTCATCATCATCGATGAGTTGGCAGACCTCATGATGGTGTCCAAAAATGAGGTGGAGGAGGCCATCTGCCGCATTGCACAGCTTGCGCGTGCGGCCGGCATGCATCTTGTCATCGCAACCCAGCGTCCGAGTGTCAATGTCATCACCGGCCTCATCAAGGCGAACATCCCGTCCCGCATCGCGTTTGCGGTTTCCTCGGCATTGACTCGCGGACCATTTTGGACGGTGTCGGCGCGGAAAAACTGCTCGGCAAGGGCGACATGCTCTTCTTCCCGCAGGGAATCCCGAAGCCGGTGCGCGTGCAGGGCGCCTTTGTCTCCGATCAGGAAGTGCAGAAGGCGGTGGAGTACATTCGCCAAGAAGACTTGCCGCTCGCCTATTCGGAGGAGGTCGAGGATAAAATTCTTCGTTCCGGAGAGAGCAAGGAGCCACAGACCGTAGACAGCGGAAGAGATACGCTCTTTTTCCAAGCGGGACGTTTTGTCATCGAGAAGAATAAGGCATCGATCGGGAATTTACAGCGTATGTTTAAAATCGGTTTTAACCGCGCGGCGCGCATCATGGATCAGCTTGCGGCGGCGGGCGTGGTCGGCGAGGAGCAGGGCACCAAGCCCCGTGAATTGCTGATGAGCATTGAAGAATTCGAAGCAATGGAGCAGTGAGAGGGAAAAAGCTATGAAATTATTGGAACTGGCGGCAGAAGGGCTGAAAGGCCGTTTATTGCAGGGGGAGCTCGGCACAGAAACGGAAGCTCTGGTTTATGATTCCCGAAAAATCAGCAAAGGCTGCCTCTTTGTATGCATGAAAGGAGCCAATTTCGACTCCCACGATTTACTCGCGGAACTCCCGGGTATGGGAGTAGCCGCAGTGGTCATAGACCGCGACGTTGCAGCGCTACCGGCGGGAATCACCGTGTATCGCGCAGACGATGCCCGCGCTGCCCTCGCGGCTCTCTCGGCGGCCTACTTCGGCTTTCCCGCGCGGGAGCTGATTACCGTCGGTGTGACCGGTACCAAGGGAAAGACGACGACAACCCACATGATGCGCGCGCTTCTCGAGGCGGGCGGCATCAAGACCGGACTCATCGGAACCAACGGTATCACAATCGGCGACACCCACATTGCGACCAAGAACACGACCCCGGAGTCCTATGAGATTCAGGAGAATTTCCGGAAAATGGCGGATGCCGGCTGTAAGGCGGTGGTCATGGAGGTCTCGAGCCAGGGACTCATGTTGCATCGCACCGGCGGCATCCTCTTTGACTACGGTGTCTTTACGAACATTGCGCCGGACCACATCGGCCCGAATGAGCACAAGAGCTTTGAGGAATATCTGTACTGGAAGTCTCAGCTCTTTTCACAGTGCAAGACCGGAATCATCAATGCGGACGATGTTCACGCCGTCTATATCGAAAAGGCGGCAAAGTGCGAGCGCTTGTACCGCTTCGGCGAGAAGCAGGCGGCGGAATTTACGCTTCGAAACCTTGCGCACACGGCGGATCCCGACTTTGTGGGGATGTGTTTTGACTTTGTGACGCCGGAGAAGACCGTCCCGGAAGTCAGAGTCGGTATGCCGGGACAGTTCAATGCGGAGAATGCGCTTGCGGCGCTTACGGTTGCAAACTTAATCGGTGTCTCGGATGAGGTGCTGGCCACCGGGCTCCGCAACATCCGTGTGAACGGACGCATGGAGATTGTAAAGCTGCATCCGTTCACCGTCCTTGTCGATTACGCACACAATGCGGTCAGCATGGAGGCACTGCTCGATGCGCTCAGGGAGTATCACCCGAAGCGTCTGGTCGTGGTCTTTGGCTGCGGCGGCAACCGCGCAAAGGACCGCAGAACTTCGATGGGAGAAATCGGCGGCAAGAAGGCAGATCTTCAATCATAACGGCGGATAATTCCCGCTATGAGAAGGTCGAGGACATCATTGCCGATATTCGCGAGAGCATTGTAAAGACCGGAGGCGCTTTCATCGAGATTCCGGACCGGAGAGAGGCCATCTTCCATGCGGTGCAGAAGGCGGAACCCGGTGATATGATTGCAATTATCGGCAAGGGGCACGAGGACTATCAAGAGATTTGCGGTGTGCGCACGCACTTCCTGGATCGGGAAGTCGTAGAGGAAGCGCTCCGCGAGATGGGAGAATGAGATGCGCGCGCTGAGCATAGAAGAAATCAGAGAGGCGACCGGCGGTGAGCTGCTGTCGGGCAGCGAGGACGTAAGGATTTCATACATCAGCATTGATTCGCGGGATGTAAGGGAAGAAACCCTATTTGTGCCGCTCGTCGGTGAGAAGGTGGATGCGCACCGCTTTTTGGAACAGGTGATAGCGGAGGGAGCCAAGGCAGTATTCACCGCGAGGGGATTTGACGGAGGCGCAGCATGAAGCTGCAGCGGCGGCGGGGACCGCGGTCATTCGGGTTTCCGATACGCTGATTGCCTTACAGGCGCTCTCGGCTTGGCACAGAAGCCGCCTTTCGCTTCCGCTGATCGGCGTGACCGGAAGCGTGGGCAAGACCACGACGCGCGAGATGATTGCGGCCGCGCTCTCGGCAAAGTATCGGGTATTTAAGACCAAGGCAAATCACAACTCGCAGATCGGCGTGCCGCTCACGCTGCTCGACATCGAAGACGAAGAAATCGGCGTGATTGAAATGGGCATCAGTCGCCCGGGCGAGATGCACATCATCAGCGAATTGGTGTGCCCTTCGGCAGCCGTCGTCACAAACATCGGCACTGCCCATCTCATGGAACTCGGTAGTCGAGAGAATATACGCGATGAAAAATTAAAAATACAGGACGGCATGCAAAAAGATGCATATATCTTCCGGAATGCGGACGATGCGCTGCTGCTTGCGGGAACGCTGCGGGAGGATATGATTTCCCGAACCTACGGAAGAGCGGAGACGGCCGACTGCCGGGCCGAAAATGTGAGCTTGGTCAACGGCTGTGCGGAATTTACGGCAAACATACGAGGGGAGCGAGTCGAGGTGAAACTCGGCGTGCCGGGTGAACACCAGGTATGGAATGCCCTCGCCGCGCTCGGAGTCGCGGAAGCTTACGGCGTTCCGCTTGACGGAGCGGCTTCGGAACTTTCGAGATTCAAGGGTTACCGTCATCGTCAGCAAATTTTTGAGCACGAAGGCGTGCTTGTAATTGACGACAGCTACAATGCGAGCCCGGACTCCATGCGGGCCGCACTCTCCATCCTGCGTGAGATGAAAGACCGCCGCCGCATTGCGGTGCTCGGCGATATGAAGGAGCTCGGCGCAGAAGAGAAAGAACTGCACCGGGAAATCGGCGCGGCGCTTGCCGCGGCGGAGGGCGCGGACTGTGTGTTTACGCTCGGTGAACTTGCGGGCGAGCTCGCGGAAGCGTTCCGGGCGCATTGCAAAGCACCTTACAGTCCGGAACTCGGCTGTTTTTCGGAGCGGGAAGAACTCTTCGGAGCGCTGAAGGAGAAGGTGAAGCCGGGGGATGCCATTTTATTCAAGGCCTCGAACAGCATGAAGTTCTCGGAACTCGCGGATTATTTTTCGGGGCAGGGAGAGCGAGGCGCGCATTGACCGAGCGCTATGCGGATGTCATTCTGAACATCAGCCATGAGAGCGTGGACCGCCCGTTTACGTATATCATTCCCGAAGGCTTGCGCGGAAAACTGACACCCGGGACTGCGGTACAAGTGCCCTTCGGCAATGCGAAGGAAGCAAAACTGGGCTATGTCCTCTCACTTCGAAAAGAGGCGCCGAGCGGCTTTCAGCTCCGCGAAATTCTGGGGGTCGCAGAGAAAAAACTCGGTGTGGAAGAGGGGCTGCTGTCACTTGCGGTATGGATGCACGAGCACTACGGTTGTATGTTAAATCAGGCGCTGAAAACCGTTTTGCCGGTCAAGGAAGCCGTGCGGGCGCGAAAACAGAAAATTGCGGCGAACGCGGAAAGTACGGGAGCGGCGGCACGCGAGCTCACGGCGGAGCAGAGCGCGCTTCTTGCGGAACTAAGGCAAGCGGAGGCAGAGAAGCCGGGGGGCAGCTATCTGCTCTTCGGTGTGACCGGCAGCGGTAAAACGGAAGTATACATGCGCTGTATCGAAGAACAGCGCAGCCGGGGGAAACAGGCCATTTTATTGCTGCCGGAAATCAACCTGACCTTTCAGACCGTTCGCTATCTGGAAGAGCGCTTCGGCGGCGAAGTTGCCATCATCCACTCAAAACTCGCAAAGGGCGAGCGCTATCGTCAGTTTCTTCGCGCGGCGCGCGGGGAGGCGAGCGTCATGGTGGGACCACGTTCCGCTCTGTTTGCCCCCTTTCCGAATCTGGGACTCATTATCATCGACGAAGAGCACGACGGCGCCTATCGAAACGATGCGGTGCCGCGTTACGACACGCGCGAAGTGGCGGCAAAGCGGGCCGAACTCGCGGGAGCGCAGCTGATACTCGGCTCCGCAACGCCTTCGGTCGAAAGCTGGCGGCGCGCGGAGACCGGTGAATACCGGCTTCTCAGACTCACGCGGCGCGCGGTGCCCGGGGCTGTCCCGGCGCGCGCTACGGTAGCGGATCTCCGCGAAGAATTAAAGCGCGGGAACAGAACGGTGTTCAGCGAGACTTTGCGTGAGAAAATCGAGGGCTGTCTTTTGAGACGAGAGCAGGTCATGCTCTTTATGAACCGGCGCGGCTACGCACGTTTTCTTTCCTGTCGGAGTTGCGGTGAGCCCCTTCGCTGCCCGCACTGTGACGTGAGCCTCACTTACCATGAGGACGGAAGTCTGCGCTGCCACTACTGTGGCTATAAGACGGTGAAACCGGAGCGCTGCCCGAGCTGCGGTTCACCGTATATTGCGGGCTTCGGCATGGGAACCCAGCAGCTCGCCGAGCAGACCAAGCGCATGTTTCCCGCGGCGCGCGTGCTTCGTATGGATGCGGATGCCGTTCGCGGGAAGGACGGAGGACAGAGCATTTTGGAACGCTTCCGCGCAAAGGAGGCGGATATCCTGGTGGGAACCCAGATGATTGTGAAGGGGCACGACTTCCCGAATGTGACCCTGGTCGGTATTATGGCGGCGGATACCGAACTGTACCTCAGTCATTACACGAGTGCGGAGCGTTGCTTTCAGCTCTTAACCCAGGCGGCCGGCCGCGCCGGTCGCGGGGAAAAGCGCGGCGAGGTTGTGATACAGACTTACCGCCCCGAGCACTACGCGATTCAAAGCGCCGCAGCGCAGGATTACGAGCGCTTTGCGGCGGCGGAACTCGCCTATCGGCGCGCGGCGGGCTACCCGCCCGTGCTTCACATGATGACGGTGCAGCTCGCTTCCAAGGAAGAGGAAGCGTTGACACGCGCGGCTGCGTGCTATGCGGACTGTCTTCAGGCTGCGGCAAAGAAACTCGGTGCCGCGCCCCAGTGCATCGGGCCCGTCAATGCGGCTGTGTACCGCGTGCAGGACTATTTTCGGAAGATGATTTACATGAAGCATGCGGGCTATGATATACTGGTAAAGATTAAGACAGCGGCAGAGGAGGCGTTCCGGGAACAGGTCCCGGGCGGCATCTCTGTGCTTTACGAGTTTGTCTGACGGAGAGGAGAAGGGAGTGGCACTTCGAAACATACGTGAGATCGGTGACCCCATTTTGAATCAGAGAGCAAAGGAAGTGCGGGAGATGACACCGAATCTTCGCGCACTCATTGAGGATATGGTTGAGACCATGCGTCATGCGAACGGCGTGGGTCTCGCCGCGCCGCAGGTCGGCGTGTTGAAGCGCCTTGTGGTGATTGAGTGCGAGGAGGGAGAACTCCACGTGCTCATTAACCCCGAAATCATTGCGCGTGACGGCGAACAGACGGGCTATGAGGGCTGCCTCAGCGTTCCCGGAAAAACCGGCATTGTGACCCGCCCGAATCACGTCAAGGTGAAGGCACTCAATGAAAATATGGAGCCTGTGACGGTCGAAGGAGAGGAGCTGCTCGCGCGGGCGCTCTGCCATGAGCTCGACCATCTGGACGGACATCTCTACACCGAAATGGCAGAGGAACTCTATACCAACGAGGAGTTGGAAGCGATGCAGGCAGAGGAGGATGAGGACGAAGCATGAGAATCGTCTATTTCGGAACGCCGGATTTTGCGGTTGCGCCGCTCCGCGCGCTCAGTGAGGCGGGCCATGAGATCGCACTGGTTGTGACGCAGCCCGACAAGCCGCGGGGCAGAGGGCATGCGATGCAGTTTCCGCCGGTCAAGGAAGAGGCGCTTCGTCTCGGTGTTCCGGTCGCACAGCCGGAACGCGCGCGGGATGCGGGCTTTATCGACCTGCTCCGCGCGAAGGAGGCAGATCTCTTTGTCGTCACGGCCTTCGGGCAGCTCTGCCCAAAGAAATTCTGGAACTGCCGCGCTACGGCTGTGTGAACATCCACGCATCGCTCTTACCGGCCTATCGCGGTGCGGCGCCGATACAATGGGCCATCATCGACGGGCAGCAAGTCAGCGGCATCACGACCATGCAGATGGATGAGGGATTGGATACCGGAGATATTCTGCGCCGCTATCCCTTGGAACTTTCGCCCGAAGAGACCGGAGGAAGCCTCTTTGCGAAATTGGAGCTACTCGGCGCGGAAGCCATACTCGACACCGTCAAAGGCCTCGAGACGGGCAGTATTGTCCCCGAAAAACAGGGAGAGACGACCACGGCCTATGCGAAGATGCTCCGAAAAGAAATGGGAAATCTCGACTTTTCGCGGGATGCGGCATACATTCTCCGCTTGATTCGAGGCTTAGACCCCTGGCCCGGCACCTTTTCATATCTGAACGGAAAGATGATTAAAATCAGAAAGGCAGAGCACGGCGGCGACAGCGCCGGACACGCACCCGGTGAAGTCTTGGCAGCCGATGAAAGCGGCCTTCTGGTTCAGACCGGAGATGGGGCGCTTCGCATCACCGAGTTACAGCCGGAGGGCAAGAAGGCCATGGCGGCTGCGGCTTGGCTCCGGGGCACTTCGGTGCGGCCGGGAGACCGCTTTACCCTAACCCGATAAGCGGGAAACTGAAATCGTTACTGAGAGGAGGGCAGCATGTACACATATTACGGATTGGACTGGACTTATCTATTGGTGTTGCTTGGCCTTGCTTTGACCCTCGGAGCGCAGGGCTATTTAAAGATGATGTTTGCGCGCTATTCGAAGGTGCAGAGTGGCACGGGACTCACCGGGCGCGAGGTCGCCGAGAGAATTTTGCGTTCAAACGGCATTTACGATGTCACGGTACATCCGGTCGCAGGGCAGTTGACCGATCACTACGACCCCGCAAAAAAGACCGTGAATCTCTCGGAGGTTATTTATAATTCCACCAGCATTGCGGCGGTCGGCGTGGCGGCGCACGAGTGCGGCCATGCGATTCAGGACAACTTAAGCTATGCGCCGCTTCGCTTCCGCCATGCTTTGGTGCCGCTTGCGAACATCGGCTCCAAACTCTCCATGCCCATGATTATCATCGGCGTGATGCTCGGCGAGAGCAGAAACATACTCGGACCTCAGCTCATCAATCTCGGGCTTTTGGCCTTCAGTCTCGCGGTTATTTTCCAGCTCATTACACTTCCGGTCGAGTTCAATGCGAGCCGGAGAGCGCTGATTCAGCTGAGAGAACTGAACATTTTGCCGCCGAGAGAAGAGAGCCAGGCGAGATCGGTGTTGATTGCGGCAGCGCTGACCTATGTTGCGGGGGCGGCTTCATCCGTGATTCAGCTCCTGAGACTTTGGATTTTGTTCGGCGGAAGGAAGCGCAAATGACGGGACCGAATGCGCGAAGCGTCGCGCTGGACTGCCTGCTTCTCATTGCGGAAGAAGGGCAGTTCTCCCATGTGGTGCTTGCGGCCGCGCGGGACAAATTTGCCTGGATGGCCGAAGAGGAACGCGCTCTTTCGGAGCGCCTTGTGCACGGCAGTCTCGAATACCTGCCCAGGCTGGACCGCCTGATTGCGGAGCGCTCCAAGACGCCGCTCCGCAAAGTTGAAAGCCGGTCATACGCTGCATTTTGCGTCTGTCACTTTATCAAATTCTGTATCTGAGCCGCATTCCGGCGCATGCAGTGGTCAACGAGGCCGTGAAGCTCACCGAGCGCCGCGGTCTTTTCGGCTTGAAGGGATTTGTGAATGCACTGGTGCGCCGCTTTTCCCGTGAGCGAGAGGCCATGCTGGCGGAAATCGCAGCGAGTCCGGATCCGGTCCTCCGCTATGCGCTTCCGGACTGGCTTGCTGCGCGTTTCATCCGTGAATTCGGAGCCGAAGAGGCAGAGAAACTCGCCGCGAGTTATCTGGAACCCGCTCCGTTCTCCCTTCGTCTGAACCGGACCAAATTCATCGCGGCGGGAGAACCTGCTGCCGTGACGGAAGGACTTACGCAGTCCCCCTACGCCCGGGACAGCTTTGTCGCGCGGGAGGGGCTCTCGGCATCCCTGCGTTCGCGCATCGATGAGGGCTTTTTCTTTGCGCAGGATCTGAGTTCCACGCTCGCCGTGGCGGCCGCAGCGCCGAAACCCGGGGAGCGCGTGCTGGATCTCTGTGCGGCGCCGGGCGGCAAGTCCCCTGCGGCAGCGGATCTCATGCGCGGCGAGGGAACGGTAATCAGTGCGGATTTGTCCGCGCAGAAGGTGGAGCGCATCGCAGATAATGTTCGGCGTACGGGCTTTTCGTCCTCGGTAAAACCCGTGCAGTCGGATGCCGGGGTCTTTCGGAAGGACTGGGAGGCGGCGTTCGATCTTGTGATTGCGGATTTGCCCTGTTCGGGACTCGGCGTGCTCGGCAGGAAGCCGGATATCAAGCTGAGACTCAAAGAGGCGGATATCGCCGCTCTGCAGGAGTTGCAGCGACGCTTTCTTTGCAACGCGTTTCGCTATCTTCGCCCGGGCGGACGTCTGCTCTATTCGACCTGTACCTTGACGGCGGAAGAAGACGAAGATAATGTGCGCTGGTTACTCGACCGTTTTCCGGAGCTCACGCCGCTTGATTTTTCTGCGGAGCTTCCGGAAATCGGAGCGGAGGAGGCCTGCCGAAGCGGCTCGGTAAAACTCTTACCTTCACGGCTGCCGCTTGACGGCTTCTTTATCTCGGTGTTTCGAAAGGCGGAATAAGATGTCAAATGTCCCGGATCTCTGTTCACTCAGTCAAGACGAACTGAAAAGCTATCTTGTAGAGCTCGGGGAACCGGGATTTCGTGCAAAACAAGTTTTTTCTTGGCTTCATCAAAAGAAGGCGGCAGGCTTTGAAGAGATGAGCAATCTCCCCAAAAGCCTCCGTGAAAAGCTTGCGGAGCGTGCAAGTCTCCCGGGTCTCAAGAGAGAAGTGGTGCAGGTCTCTAAAACCGACGGAACGCAAAAGTATCTGTTTTCTCTCCCGGACGGCAATATGATCGAGAGTGTTCTGATGCGCTATTCCTACGGGAATTCGGTCTGCATCAGTTCCCAGGTCGGCTGCCGTATGGGCTGTCGCTTCTGTGCTTCCACGGTGGACGGGCTTGCGCGCAATTTGACGGCGGGAGAGATGCTCGCACAGGTCTATGAAATCGAAAAAGAACTCGGTGAGCGCATCTCCAATGTCGTCGTGATGGGAAGCGGCGAGCCCATGGATAATTACGACAATGTGGTACGTTTTATCCGGCTCCTAAGCGATAAGGACGGGCTCAACATCTCGCAGCGCAGCATCACGGTGTCTACCTGCGGCCTGGTGCCCGAGATACGTCGCTTTGCGGAAGAGGAGCTTCAGGTCACCCTGGCCCTCTCCCTGCATGCGGCGGACGATGCAACCAGACAGCAACTCATGCCGATAGCCAATCGCTATGCGCTTAGCGATGTGCTGGATGCCTGTGCCTATTATTTTGAAAAGACGGGGCGCAGAGTCAGCTTCGAATACAGTCTGGTGGCGGGCGTGAACGATACGCCGGAAGAGGCAAAGAAACTCATTGCCCTACTGCGCCGCCGCAAGGGTCATGTGAATTTGATTCCGGTGAATCCGGTGGTCGAGCGTTCCTTGAAGGAACCGAGCCTCGCGGCAATCCATCGCTTTCGAGATGCGTTGGAGCGCGCCGGGATCAATGTCACGATACGAAAAGAAATGGGGAGAGATATCGACGGAGCCTGCGGACAGTTGCGGCGCCGTTACAGAGACAAGAAAGAGCAAGGAAACAGCAAAGAGGAGTAGTGGCTCATGAATGCAGTTGCACTGACAGATCGGGGAAGGGTACGAAGTTCCAACCAGGATACGGTGTTTGCGGAGAATCATGCGGTCGGCGTCCTGCCGAATCTCTATCTCGTGGCAGACGGGATGGGGGGGGCACCGCGCCGGAGATTACTGTTCGCAGACTTTGACCACGCGCATTATATCCGCATTGCGGGAGAGCGAGGGAAAACTCCCGCTTCCCGCGCTGCGCGATGCCGTTTTGCTCGCAAACGAGAGTCTCTATGTGGAGGCGCAGCGGCACACGGAGCTGGAAGGTATGGGCACCACGCTCGTTGCGGCCTTTCTGGAGGAGCAGAGCGCGACCGTCCTTAACATCGGAGACAGCCGCTGCTATGAGCTCACGTCCGACGGCGGATTCCGCCAGATTACAAGGGATCACTCCTATGTGGAGGAGATGGTGAGCGCCGGAAAAATGCGGCGCGGCAGCGAGGCATATAACCGTGCGAAGAACATCATCACGCGGGCCATCGGTGTAGGGGCCGAAGTGGAGATGGATCTTTTTGAATTGCCCTTGGAGGGGCTCTCCATGCTCCTGCTCTGTACGGACGGACTCACCAATATGTTGGGAGACGATGAAATCGGTGCGATACTGCGCGGCGATGAGAAGCTTTCTTCCAAGGCGGAACATTTGATTCAGGCGGCAAACGAGAAGGGCGGAAGAGATAATATCTCGGTGGTCCTGGTAGATTTGAGAGAGGGGGCGCGCGAAGAATGATATTGAGATTAGGCTCCTACTTACAGGATCGCTATGAGATTATAGAACTCATCGGCAGCGGCGGTATGGCGGAAGTGTACCGCGCATTTTGTCACAAAATGCAGCGTACGGTCGCCATCAAAGTGCTCAAGGAAGAATACAACGACAACGCGGATTTTATTAAGCGCTTTACCCAGGAGGCGCTGGCCGCGGCGCAGCTTTCCCATCCCAATCTGGTCAATGTCTATGAAGTGGAACACACGGACGGGTTCTACTACATCGTCATGGAGTTCGTGGACGGCATCACGCTGAAAGAGTACATTCATCAGAGGGTAAACTCGAGCAACGGGAGGCGGTCGGCATCGCGATTCAGGTTGCGAACGGCCTTGCGGAGGTGCATCGACGCGGCATTGTGCACCGCGATGTAAAACCGCAGAATATGATTATCTCGAGCGACGGCAAGGTAAAACTGGCCGACTTCGGCATTGCGCGCATGGTCTCCACGGAAACCATGTCGCAGGAGGCCATGGGTTCCGTCCACTATATTTCGCCGGAACACGCCCAGGGAAAGGCGACCGATGCGCGCAGCGACCTCTACTCCCTCGGTATTTGTCTCTATGAAATGGTCACGGGAACCGTACCGTTTGACGGCGCGGAGGCAGTCACCATTCTTCTTGCGCAGCTGAATCAGAATCCGCCTTCCCCGCGTTCTCTGAATCCGGAGATATCTCTGAGCCTTGAGCGCATCATCTTAAAGAGTCTGGAGAAGGATCCGCGGGCACGATATCAGAGCGCGGCGGAGTTGATACGGGACCTCGAGACCGCGGTGCAGAATCCCACGGCGCTGCCGCCGAGTATGCAGGCCGCAGCGGCCGTAGGCGGAGATACCATACGCTTTAACGCAAAGGATTTTGCGGGGCAGCAGGCGCTCCCCGCGGAAGAGAGCTTCCCCGAACCCGAGGCCGCGGACCCGGAGGAGAGGGGCGAGGACGATGAGAACAACTCCGCCGATCGCCGTCTCAACAAACTGATTAAGGCGGTCGGAACAGCGCTTCTCATTCTCTTGCTCGGCGGCGGTGTTGCGGCCGGACTCATACTCTCCGGCAGTCTTCGCGAACGCGACGGCAAGAATGAGAGTGAGAGCGCGGAAACGGAGCAAAGTTCCGCGTTGAACGACAAGCAGGCCTATGCGCCGTATCTCATCGGCCTCAGCAGCAAGGAGGCGGAAGAAGCGCTGAAAGAAGAGGACCTCACGCTGGTCATTCAGCTCAGAAAGAACTCCGATCAATTCCCGAAGGACACTGTCATCGAGCAGGAACCGAAGCCGGGCAGTGTCGTGCAGAAACAGCAAGGTCTATGTGACGCTGAGTCTCGGCGTCGCGGAATTTGAACTTTCGGAATTGAATCTGATCGGCGCAGAGGAAGAGAGCGCAAAGAAGACCTTGACGGAGAAGGGCTTTTCCGTGGAAGAGAAGAGCGAGTACTCCGATACCGTCGAAAAGGGAAAAGTGGCACGTTTAAGCCCCGAGAAGGTGAAAAAGGGAGAAACCGTAACCATAGTGCTTTCGCTCGGCAAGGAGCCGGAGAAAACGAAAATGCCGGATCTTACGTATAACACCGAGGAAAGCGCAAAACAGGCACTCACCGAGGCGGGACTGCAGCTCGGCACAGTGACCAAGGAGCACTCGGATACCGTACCGCAGGGCCAGGTCATACGGCAGAGCATAAGCAGCGGAACGGAGACGGAGAAAGGCAAGACGGTGGATTTGGTGCTCAGTGACGGGCCTAAGGTCACCTCGGTGGAATCAACGCAGGCGAGCGAGTCTTCGTCCCGCTATGTCGCTTCCATCGACACAAACTTTACACTCTCCAATTTAATCGGACCGGATTCCGGTGCGACCAGCGTCACGGTCATGGTGCGCCTGCGCCAGGATGTGAACGGACAGACGGTGTATCGCACGCTCATGGAGCCGCGCACCATCCGGGGAGATGCCATTCTGCCGCTGCGCTTTCCGCACCATCGAGGGCGCCTACGGCGTGGATATGGGCTATGTGGAGATTGTTCGGACGGACAACGGACAGGTGCTGCAGAGTTTCGACGTGCAGTTCTTCAAGGTGCAATAAACCATGCGGGGAAAAATCATCAAAGGCATTGCCGGCTTTTTATCTGGTGGATTGCGGCGGCGAGGTCCTTACCTGCAAGGCGAGGGGGCTCTTCCGGAAGCAGGGAGAAAAGCCCCTGGTGGGTGACTTAGCGGAAGTGGAGGCCGCGCAGACCAGCGAGTCGGAGGCAAATATCGTCGCACTCTTGCCGCGGCGCAATCGCCTCATACGCCCGGCAGTCAGCAATGTGGATCAGGCGCTTCTTGTCATGGCGGTTAAAACGCCGGCCCCGCAGTTTTATTTGCTCGACCAGTATTTGGTCACCATGGAGTTACAGGACCTTCCCGCGGCAATTTTGTTCACCAAAGAGGATTTGGACAGCGGTGAACTCGCGGACTACCGGAGATGCTACGAAGCGGCGGGCTATCCGGTCTTTTCGGTCAGCGCCGAAAACGGGCAGCGGCATCGAGGCATTGCGCGGCCATCTCGCGGGAAAAACCACGGTGCTCGCAGGTCCCTCCGGTGTCGGAAAATCCACACTCACCAACCTGCTCTGCCCCGAAGCGAAGATGGAGACGGGGGAGCTGAGCCGAAAAAATGCGCGCGGCAAACAGACCACGCGTCACACGGAGCTTTTTTGTCTCGGTGAAAACAGCTATTTGCTCGACACACCGGGCTTCACGGCCCTGGAAGTTAAGACGGACGAAGCGGGACTCAAACAGGCATTTCCGGAATTTCGTGTCCTGGAAGGGCAGTGTCGGTTTACGGGCTGCAATCACCGCGCGGAGCCCGACTGCGCCGTTAAGGCGGCGGTGGAACGCGGGTACATCGCGGAGAGCCGCTATGAGAGCTATCGAAAGATGGCGGAAGAAATTGCGGAGAGGAGAAAGTACTGATGAATTATCGTTTGGCGCCGTCGCTCTTGTCGGCCGATTTTACGGAACTCGGCAGTCAGATCGAGCTGCTCAAATCTCTGGGGGTTCGCGCCCTGCACTGCGATATTATGGACGGAGACTTTGTGCCGAGCATTTCCTTCGGCATGCCGGTGCTTAAGTCCGTTCGAAAGAGAACGGATCTCTTTTTGGACGCGCACCTCATGGTGACGGAACCGGACCGCTATATCGATGCCTTTGTCGAAGCGGGTGCGGACGGCATTACGGTGCATGCGGAGGCCTGCCGCCATTTGGACCGCACGGTGCAGCACATCAAAGCCTGCGGCAAAAAAGCTGCGGTTGCCTTGAATCCGGCGACACCGCTCGTGCTGCTCGAGGACATACTTCCGGAGCTTGACATGGTGCTCATTATGTCGGTGAATCCCGGTTTCGGCGGCCAGAGCTATATTCCGTACTGCACGGATAAAATTCGCAGACTGCGGGAACTCGCGGATCGAAAGCACCCGGGACTTTCGATTCAGGTGGACGGCGGTGTGAACCGACAGACCTTGGACGAAGTTCTGGAGGCGGGCGCGGACGATATTGTCGCGGGTTCCGCTGTTTTCGGCGGGGATATCGCGGACAATGTGGCCTTCTTCCATGAGGGCTTTCGGCGCGCGGCTGCGCTGCGGCAAAAATGAATCGCGCCCTCTTGATTGCGAGCACGCATGTGGATTCCGTCTTTGCGGAGCGTGTGATTGCCCACTTGAGCCAACAGGACCGGATGCCGTACATTGTCGCGGCGGACGGGGGCCTTACGACCCTGGACGCCCTCGGTATCGCGCCGCAGCTTTTGGTCGGGAGATTTTGATACCGTTAAGCCCGAGCTCTTGGAACGCTACCTGGGACGGGATGATATCGAAGTGCTTCGCCATAATCCGGTCAAGGATGACTCCGACCTGGCGCTCGCCGTCGAGGCGGTCGCGGAGCAGGGCTGTTCGGAAATTTATGTTTTGGGGGCGCTCGGCGGTCGCTGCGATCACAGCCTCGCCAATATGCGTCTCTGTTATGCGTGGAAGAAAAAGGGCGTTTCCCTCTTTTTACTCGATCCGCAGAACCGCATTCGCTGCGTGCTCGCAAGGGAAGGAAGGTTTTCTGTCGGGAAGAATGAGCAATGGGGGACTTATCTTGCCTTTTTCCCGATTGGCGGCACGGTGAAAATCAAAGCGCTGGTCGGCGTGCGCTATCCGCTCAGGGATTTTTACCTCAGCGATAACACCGCGCCTACGCTCACTGTCAGCAATGAAATTGCGGCAGAGCGCGCGGAAGCGGAATTTTCGGGAGATCCGGAATCAGGACTCCTTATCATTGAAAGTTGTGACAGAGAGGAGTCAAAATGGATCACGCCGTAAGCTGGTTTGCGACAACCTTCGGCAATAAAATTTCGGCGGAGGCGGTCACCTTCATTGTGTCCCTTCTGCCCATACTCGAGTGCAGGGGCGGCTTGTTACTTGCGTCCATGCTAAAGGTAAATCTCTTAAAGGCAATACCGCTGGTCATCCTCGGAAACATACTCCCGATACCCTTTGTACTGCTTTTTATGCGGAATATTCTGAATTTTATGCGTCGCTTTTCGTTCTCTCGTCCCCTGGTCGAGTGGCTTGAAAAACGCGCACAGAACAAATCCGCAAGTTTAAAACGAGGCGAGTTCTGGGGACTCTTGCTCTTTGTCGGTATCCCGCTCCCGGGAACCGGCGGCTGGACCGGCGCCCTTGTTGCAAGCCTTATGGAAATGGACTTTAAAAAGGCGATGCTTGCGATTTCGCTCGGCGTTCTCCTTGCCACCTTTATTATGTCCGTTGTTTCCTATGGCTTGTTGGGACTCTTGTTTCATTGAACCGGAGAGGACAAGCGGGGAAGTCGCCCCGCTTGTCTAGCTTTCGTTTTCGGTGTATAATCGGTTAAATCTTTTTTGCGGGCGAAGAAGCGCTTAGGAGGAGAAAAGGCATGATAGATATTCGGTTCCTGCGGGAAAATCCGGAGGCAGTGAAGGAGAACATTCGAAAGAAGTTTCAGGAGCAAAAGCTCCCGCTGGTCGATGAGGTAATTGCGCTCGACGAAGAGAGTCGCAAGACACAGGCGGAGGCGGATCAGCTTCGCAGCGACCGAAATAAGATTTCAAAGAGCATCGGCGCCCTGATGGGGCAGGGAAAGAAGGAAGAGGCCGAGGCGGCAAAGCAGGAAGTGGCCGCAATCAATGCGCGCCTTTCGGAACTTGAGCCCAGAGAGGCGGAAATCGCGGCGCGAATCCGCGATATCATGCTCACCATTCCGCAGATGATGGATCCCTCCGTGCCGATCGGCAAGGACGATTCCTGCAACGTGGAAGTTAAGCGCTACGGCGAGCCTGTGGTTCCGGACTTTGAGATTCCGTATCACACCGAGATTATGGAGCGCTTAAACGGCATTGACTTAGAGGCGGCGGGCAAGGTCGCGGGCAACGGTTTCTATTATCTGCTCGGCGATGTCGCGAGACTGCACTCTGCGGTGCTCAGCTATGCGCGCGACTTTATGATCGATCGCGGCTTCACCTATGTGATTCCGCCCTATATGATTCACTCCGATGTCGTGACCGGTGTGATGAGCTTCCCCGAGATGGATGCGATGATGTACAAAATCGAGGGAGAGGATCTCTACCTGATCGGCACCAGCGAGCACTCCATGATAGGTCGCTTCATTGACAGTCTGAACGATGAGGAAAAGCTCCCCTACACCCTGACCTCTTTCTCCCCCCTGCTTCCGCAAGGAGAAGGGCGCGCACGGCATCGAAGAGCGCGGTGTGTACCGCATTCACCAGTTCGAGAAGCAGGAGATGATTGTCATCTGCAAGCCTGAGGAGTCGATGGACTGGTATGAGAAGCTCTGGCAGAACACGGTGGACTTTTTCCGCAGCCTGGATATTCCGGTCAGAACCCTTGAGTGCTGCTCCGGCGACCTCGCAGACTTAAAGGTCAAGAGCTGCGATGTCGAGGCTTGGAGCCCGCGCCAGAAGAAGTACTTTGAGGTGGGCAGCTGCTCGAACCTCGGCGATGCGCAGGCGCGTCGTCTCCGCATTCGCGTGAAGGGCGCGGACGGCAAGAAGTACCTCGCACATACCCCTGAACAATACCTGGTGGCACCGCCGCGCATGCTGATTGCCTTCCTTGAGAACAATTTACAGGCGGACGGATCGGTTCGCATTCCCGAAGCACTTCGCCCCTACATGGGCGGTAAGTCTGAGCTGAGAGCTTGAAAGGAGTAGAAGCAGATGGCGTACTATTTTGAGGAACCGTCGAGAACATTCGGAGAGTATCTTCTGGTTCCGGGATACAGTTCCGCGCAGTGTGTTCCGACTGCGGTAAGTCTTAAGACCCCGCTGGTGCGTTTCCGGAAGGGCGAGGAGCAGTGCCCGCTCGAGATGAACATCCCCATGGTTTCCGCAATCATGCAGTCTGTCTCCGGCGATAAGCTTGCCATTGCACTTGCGAGACAGGGTGGCGTCTCCTTTATCTACGGTTCTCAAAGCGTTGAGGAGGAGGCAGACATGGTGCGCCGTGTCAAGCAGTATAAGAAGGGCTTTGTCACTTCGGATTCGAATCTCCCGCCGACCGCAACGCTCGCGGATGTGCTCGAACTGAAGAATGAGACCGGTCACTCGACGGTCGCAATCACAGACGACGGCAGCGCGCACGGCAAGCTGCTCGGCATTGTCGCGAGCCGCGATTATCGCCTCTCCCGTATGTCCATGGATATGAGCGTCAAGGAGTTCATGACGCCGCTTGAGCGCCTTGTCACGGCACCGAGCACCACGAGCCTCCACGACTGCAACGACATCATATGGGACAACAAGATCAACTCCCTGCCGCTCATCGACGAAGAGGGCAGACTCCAGTACATGGTGTTCCGCAAGGACTACGACAGCCACAAGGAGAATGTGAACGAGCTCCTCGACGAAAACAAGTCCTATGTGGTCGGCGCGGGTATCAACACGAGAGACTATGAGACCCGCGTTCCTGCGCTGGTCGAGGCGGGCGTCGATGTGCTCTGCATCGACTCTTCCGAGGGCTATTCGGAGTGGCAGGAGAGAACCATCTCCTGGATACGCGCAAAGTACGGCGACCGCGTCAAGGTCGGTGCCGGCAATGTCGTGGATCGCGAGGGCTTTCTCTTCCTCGCAAAGGCAGGCGCGGATTTTGTGAAAATCGGAATCGGCGGCGGCTCCATCTGCATCACCCGCGAGACCAAGGGCATCGGAAGAGGCCAGGCGACCTCCGTCATTGAGGTCGCAAAGGCGAGAGATGACTACTTCCGCCAGACCGGCATCTACGTGCCGATTTGTTCGGACGGCGGCATCGTCCATGACTATCACATCACCCTTGCGCTTGCGATGGGCGCAGACTTCGTGATGTTGGGTCGCTACTTTGCCCGCTTTGACGAGAGCCCGACGGTCAAACTTCGCATCAACGGAAACTATGTGAAGGAGTACTGGGGCGAGGGCTCGAACCGCGCACGCAACTGGCAGCGCTATGACCTCGGCGGCGCACAGAAGCTCACCTTCGAAGAGGGTGTCGACAGCTATGTCCCCTATGCGGGTACGCTGGCGGAGGGCGTGCAGACCACGCTCTATAAGGTGCGTTCCACCATGTGCAACTGCGGTGCACTCTCGATTGCGGAATTGCAGGAGAAGGCAAGACTGACCGTTGTCTCCTCGACCTCGATCGTCGAGGGCGGTAGCCACGACGTGATTCTCAGAAACAATAACCAGACCAATTGACAGGGGGTTATGTGAAAAAGAAATCCCTTGCGGCGCTGGCCCTTGTGTTAGCGTTGCTCCTCGGAATTCTTTGGCACGTTCACGGGACAAAAGAGAGCAAAAAGCCGCTGGAGCGCAGCGGCTTTCTCTTTGATACCGTGATTGCGGTTTCGCTCTACGACAAGCAGGATGAGGCTGTGCTCGACGAGGCCTTTCGCTTGCTCGAGCAATACGAGGAGATTTTTTCGCCGACCAAGCCGGAGAGTGAGCTCTACCGCATGAATCATCGCGGCAGCGGTGTCACGACTTGGAAGGCGAGTCCCGCTATGCTGGATATGGTGAAACTGGGACTGCGTTACAGTGAGCTTTCCGACGGAGCCTTCGATGTCACGGTGCTCCCGCTGAGCTCCCTCTGGAATTTTTCCGGCGGGGAGGCAAAAGTACCTGCGGAGGCGGACATTCAAGCGGCACTTTCGAAGGTGGACTACCGTCATGTTCGGATTGACGGCGATGTCATAGACTTTGGGGACGATGTCACGCAGATTGACTCCGGTTCCACGGCAAAGGGCTATATCGCGGACCGCCTGAAGGACTTTCTGGTCGAGAAGGGTGTGAAACGCGCCATCATTAACCTCGGGGGCAATGTGCTTTGCGTCGGGGAGAAAGCGAAGGGACAGCCCTTCCAAATCGCGATTCGGAAACCGGAGGAGCATTCGAATGAGGTCGTCAAGATTCTGGACATTGACGGACTCTCGGTTGTTTCGTCGGGTGTTTACGAGCGCTTTTTCGACCTTGACGGTGTACACTACCATCATATTCTCAATCCGCGCACGGGCTATCCTTATCAGAACGGTCTGGTCTCCGTGACCATTGTGGGACCGAGTTCGGCGGAATGTGATGCGCTTTCGACTGCGGTATTTTCGCTCGGAAGGGAAGAGGGCGTGGCCCTGCTTGAAAAAACCGAGGGCTATTACGGCTATTTGATTTTGGAAGACGGAAGCATGCTTGCGTCTGCGGGTGCACAGCCCGGAAAAAATCCGTAACATTTGGGGAAGGAGTAAGACAGCCGATGACGATGACACAAAGACGTTCTCGTAGGAGGATTTTACTCCTTTCCTTTTTTGTGCCTGTGTTTGCCATGCTGCTCCTGTTTTTGCAGCGCGGCATTTATCCCTTCGGGGAGGAGAGTTTTCTTCGCACCGACCTCTATCACCAGTACGCGCCGTTCTTCTCGGAGTTTCAGTACAAGCTTCAGCACGGCGGCAGTCTGTTCTACAGCTGGAACATAGGACTCGGCGTCAACTTTACGGCGATTTACGCCTACTATCTCGCAAGTCCCTTGAACTGGTTTGTCCTGCTCTTCCCGAAGCGCTTCGTGATCGAGTATGTGACACTGTTGATCGTCGTAAAGACGGCGCTCTCCTCGGTCACCATGACCTACTATCTGCTGCGGCACAGCAAGAGAGACGGGCTCTTTGCGCCGATATTCGGCATACTCTATGCTTTTTCCGCCTACATGGCAGCCTATTCCTGGAATGTCATGTGGCTTGACTGCATCGTCCTCTTCCCGCTGATTTTGCTCGGTGCGGAAGAACTGGTGCGCGGCGAGCGCTCTCTGAAGTACATTGTCTGTCTCGGCCTCAGTATACTCTCGAACTACTATATATCCATTATGATCTGCCTCTTCCTGATTTTTTATGCAATCTTTCAGGCAATCACGGCGGAACTGCGTTGGGAGGATATCTTTAAGGCTGCGGGACGTTTTGCCCTGGCTTCGCTGATTGCGGCGGGACTCGCGGCTGTGGTTCTCATGCCGGAGATTTTTGCGCTGCGGCTTACGGCCTCCGGGGAGATGAACTTCCCGAAGACCTTCGAGAGCTATTTCTCGATTTTTGACATGATGGCGCGGCAACTGCCCTTTGTGGAGTGCGAAATCGGCCTTGATCACTGGCCGAATATTTACTGCGGCATGTTTACCTTGCAGCTGCTTCTTTTGTATTTCTCGGACCGCGAGGTGCCGATTAAGCAGCGCGTCGGGTATGCCTTCTTTTTGCTCTTTTTCTTTGCGAGCTTCTCGGTCAATGTGCTGAACTACATCTGGCACGGTTTTCATTATCCGAATTCGCTCCCGGCGCGGCAGAGCTTTATCTTTTGCTTCCTGGTGCTCTACCTCTCGTTTCAGGCCCTGGAGCGCTTTCCGCGCTTTTCGCCCCGCGAGCTCTTCCTGAGCTTTGCGGCGGTGGTTCTCTTTGTCCTGCTGGCGGAGAAACTCGTGACGGAAGAGCATTTCCGTTACTGGGTCTTTTACCTTGCTTTTCTGCTTGCGGCAATCTATGCGCTCCTGTTCCGCTCCTATGCATCCGGACGCTTTGCGAGAGAGCACTACTTCTGGATACTGCTCATTGCGGTCACTCTGGAGGCGAGCCTGAATCTCGGTTACACGAGTATTCCGACGACGAGCCGCACGGAGTATACCGCGGACAATGCGGACATTCAAACCTTGAGCGGGCGGTGCCGAAGGAACCCTTTGTGCGCTTTAAAAAGTTTGAGCGCAAGAGTAAGGATGACGGCGCCTTCTTAAACTTCCACTCGGTCTCGCTCTTCAGTTCTACCGCGGACAAATCCCTGACGGATTTCCTCCGCTCGGTCGGCTGCGAGGCCTCGGTGAATGCATACTCCATCACAGGCTCCACCCCGCTGGTGGATGCGCTTCTCGATGTGCGCTATTCTTTTGTTTCGGATGAAAAGATAGATCCGGAGCAGGAGGAGGTACTGCGCTCCGGCGCCACGGTGCTTCTTGAGAACCGGGATGCCATGCCTCTCGGCTTTGTCGAAGAGGGCGATTTCACGGATAATTGGAGCAGAACCTTCGAGAATCCCGCGGATGTGCAGAACGATCTTTGCCGCCTCTTTGACTCCGATCCGGTGCTGCTTGCCGAAGAAACCCAAAAGAACGGGAATCAGGAGAGTATCAGTGTGGATGAGGACGGCCTTTACTTTGCGTTCGCGACCAATGCGAAGGCGAATAAAATCAAGGTATCCTTTGAGAACCGAGACAAAACCTATGATAATCTAAAGCGGCGCTATATGATGGAACTCGGTCACAGAACGGTCGGTGAGACCATCAACTTTACGGAGATTTCCGATGACAAGGTAGCACCGGAGATCATTGTATACCGCTTTGACTATAAGGCACTTTCCGCACTGCGAGAGAAGATGATGCGGCGGGAGATGGTTGTGAGTCGCTACGGTGACACTCGCATCGATGCCACACTGGAAGCGGATAAACCTTCGCTGCTCTTTACGAGCATCCCCTACGACAAGGGCTGGACAGTACATGTCGATGGGAAACGTGTCAAGACGGAAAAACTGATGGGAGCTTTCCTCGGCGTTCGTGTGGCGGCGGGAAGCCATGAACTGCGCTTTCGCTACCATCCGGAGGGACTCTTGCCCGGCGCAATGATAAGCGTCTTCTCCCTCCTGGCACTCTGGCTGCTTTGCCGTTACGAGGGCGACTACGAAAAGCGCTACCGCAGAAGACTGACCAAGCGCTATGAGGCGCTGTATCGGGAGCTTCACGAGGCTGCCGAGCGTCTGCATGCGGAGAGTCTCATGACCATGTTGCAGGACCCGAGTGCGGAGCCGGGACTTCGCGCATCGGCGGGAACGGACGGATTCCCGGAAACACAGCCTGCGCCGCAGCGCGAAGAAGAAAGTTCCGATTATCTTTTTTTAGAGGATATTTGAGTCTATAAAACAAAAAGCGCCTGCCACGAGGAATGTCTCTGATATGTACCCTCTTTACTGGACACGAAAGTGTCACAGTAAGGAGGGTTTTATCATGCGCTATGATTATGAATTCAAGAAGATGTGTGTCGACCTGTATCGACAGGGGAAATGGCCAGAGACACCGGAAGGTTATAACGATCCGGGTAACTTTCACGCCATGATTCGTCGATGGGCTCGTGCCGAAAAGGCAAATGGCTCCCAGGTCCTAAAGCATGGAAAGCAGCATCCGTGGACGCCTGAAGAGAAACTGAAGCTAATCACAAAGGTTCTCGCCGGGAGGACGGCACAGTCCGTTGCGCTAGAGGCCGGCATTGGGAGCCGTCTGCTCTATGACTGGGTGCAAAAAAATATAAGATTTACGGGTACAATGGACTTGTAAGTAAGAAGAAAGGCCGCAAAGCCAAAGGATCCTGTGAAAATGAAAAAAGTAAATATCAACAATCCCAGAAAACTCCAGGAGAGTGAATACGAGGAGCTCCTCCGGCTTCGTGAAGAGAACGCCTTGATTAAGGCCGAGAACGAAGTAATAAAAAAAGAGATCGCCTTGAGAGAAGAAAAGGAAGCTGCGCGACTCAAGGCGAGAAAGCAGCAATCATCAAAGAACTCCGCGACAGAGGATACAAACTGAAGTACCTGCTGACAGCAATGGGAATGTCCCGGTCCACCTACTACTATGAACTTAGCAGGACTGACGCAGTTGCTCTCAGGAATACAGGTCTTTCCGCAGAGATCCGCAGAATTTACGATGAGAACCGGCAGCGATATGGTGTCCGCCGAATTACGGCGGAGCTGCATAATCGTGGATTTGAGGTCAATCACAAGCGTGTTCAGCGGCTCATGCACGACATGGAACTGCTCGGCAAGCGTCCGAAGGAGAAGTATCATTCTTACAAAGGTGAGGTGGGCAAGACCGCTGACAATCTCCTTAAACAGGATTTTTATTTCAGACACACCCCTCGAGAAATGGACAACAGACGTATCTCAGTTCAACATGGGATGGGGAAGTGCTACTTTTCTCCAATCCTCGACATGTGCGGGAACGAGATTATCTCGTACAATGTTTCGCTGCATCCTAATATGGAACAGATCAAGGACATGCTGGATAAGGCATTTGCAAAGTTCCCAAAGTTAACAGGCTTGATTATGCATTCAGATCAGGGCTGGCAGTATCAGCACGCCTACTATCGAACCGAGCTTGAGAAGCATGGCATCACACAGTCGATGTCCAGAAAGGGGAATTGCCATGATAACGGCATTATGGAGTCGTTCTTTGGTCGGATGAAGAATGAGATGTTCTATGGACATGAGCAAGAGTTCAAGTCCTTTGAGGAATTTGTTACTGCAGTCGATGATTATATCGATTACTATAACAACAGGAGAATCCAGAAGAAAACAAACTGGATGCCTCCTGTACAATACAGGATAGCATCCAGTTGCGGTGCCTAACGAAAGTCAATGTGTCCAGAATTCTGGGTACATATCACTCGTGGCAGGCGCTTTTCTGTACGCAATCGAGATTACAGCGTATCGAATGTACTCTGGCTGAGATAGCGCCAGAGCGTGGTTCGACTGATACCGAGCTCCTGATGTAGATTGCTCAGGTAGAGACATGCAAGTTATGTTTGAAGACTGCGGGTAGAGGAACTGCATGGTACAGATGGCAATGACTGTACTTTCCTGCTAATAAGAAATATGATAGTTTAGCAAGAAAAAGCTGAACAAGTGTAAGCGGCCTTATCAACGCGAAGAAGGTTAGCAAGAAGTCGCACAAAACAGAATACTCTTGAAATCCAAGGCCTACCAATCCCGGCAGACCTTGTTTTTTTGCGCTCTTTTTATTTCTGCAAATAATTGTAGGCGTAAGTCTTTTTTTTTTTGAGTTATGTTACATTTGTTTGCAAGGGTCTGCTTTATGAGAAAATAAAAGTTCTCTGCAGCCGGACGCAAATCATAACACTTTGGCTTGAAGGGAGAAACAGTATGAAGAAGAGACTTATGACAGTAGCGGCAGCAGTTTGCGGCACAGTGATGATGGCAATGCCGGTTCTTGCGGCTACGGCAGGCTGGCAGCAGGGACAATCGCGGCTGGTGGTTTCGGTATGCGGACGGCGGCTATGCAAAGTCTGCCTGGGTTTCCGACAACGGAAACTGGTACCGCATGGACGAGAACGGCTACATGCAGACCGGCTGGGTCAATGTAAACGGCGACTGGTACTATCTGGATGCGTCCGGCAGTATGCAAACCGGCGCGATTGTCGACAATGGCTATCACTACCTGCTCTCCCCACAGCACGACGGTCGCTACGGTCACATGGTGCGAAACGGCGAAAACTTTGAAGGTCGTATCATCAAAGCGTGGACAGCCGGATCCGGCCACCCGGAAGGCGCATTGCAGGAGGACAATAACATCGGAATCGGGGAGAGCTACAGCGGAACCGGCAATACAGGCGCAGCGCAGAGCGGAAAGCGGGGACAGGACATCCCGCCCGCGAATGTAGACACTGCGCAGGACGGGAGATACACATGGAATCCAGAGTATCCGCCAGTGGACAGTAGCGGTGAGTTTGACTGGGATTCAGTGCGAGGTAATATTGAGGCGGCAGAGAAGATGAAGGGAGCCAATCCACTTTTGGGCAAGTCTGTGATTCACTGATAGTAAAAGTGTGGGTGGAATACGAAGTTTAGGGATGAGTAAGAAAGTTTTTGAACGTTATTCACCGAAAGAGAAGAAGTTCTTGAAAGATCCCGTCAGATACCTGTTGCTAAAAGGTCTCTATATGAAGAACCTATCTTTGAATTCAAGTGAATTGTAAAGAAAGTCTTGCGGCGTCTGTGGCCCCACAAAAAAGCAGCTCTGTGCAATCAAATACGTGATATGTACCCTCTTTACTGGACACGAAAGTGTCACAGTAAGGAGGGTTTTATCATGCGCTATGATTATGAATTCAAGAAGATGTGTGTCGACCTGTATCGACAGGGGAAATGGCCAGAGACACCGGAAGGTTATAACGATCCGGGTAACTTTCACGCCAGTGATTCGTCGATGGGCTCGTGCCGAAAAGGCAAATGGCTCCCAGGTCCTAAAGCATGGAAAGCAGCATCCGTGGACGCCTGAAGAGAAACTGAAGCTAATCACAAAAGGTTCTCGCCGGGAGGACGGCACAGTCCGTTGCGCTAGAGGCCGGCATTGGGAGCCGTCTGCTCTATGACTGGGTGCAAAAATATAAGATTTACGGGTACAATGGACTTGTAAGTAAGAAGAAAGGCCGCAAAGCCAAAGGATCCTGTGAAAATGAAAAAGTAAATATCAACAATCCCAGAAAAACTCAGGAGAGTGAATACGAGGAGCTCCTCCGGCTTCGTGAAGAGAACGCCTTGATTAAGGCCGAGAACGAAGTAATAAAAAGAGATCGCCTTGAGAGAAGAAAAGGAAGCTGCGCGACTCAAGGCGAGAAAAGCAGCAATCATCAAAGAACTCCGCGACAGAGGATACAAACTGAAGTACCTGCTGACAGCAATGGGAATGTCCCGGTCCACCTACTACTATGAACTTAGCAGGACCGACGCAGTTGCTCTCAGGAATACAGGTCTTTCCGCAGAGATCCGCAGAATTTACGATGAGAACCGGCAGCGATATGGTGTCCGCCGAATTACGGCGGAGCTGCATAATCGTGGATTTGAGGTCAATCACAAGCGTGTTCAGCGGCTCATGCACGACATGGAACTGCTCGGCAAGCGTCCGAAGGAGAAGTATCATTCTTACAAAGGTGAGGTGGGCAAGACCGCTGACAATCTCCTTAAACAGGATTTTATTTCAGACACACCCCTCGAGAAATGGACAACAGACGTATCTCAGTTCAACATGGGATGGGGGAAGTGCTACTTTTCTCCAATCCTCGACATGTGCGGGAACGAGATTATCTCGTACAATGTTTCGCTGCATCCTAATATGGAACAGATCAAGGACATGCTGGATAAGGCATTTGCAAAGTTCCCAAAGTTAACGAGGCTTGATTATGCATTCAGATCAGGGCTGGCAGTATCAGCACGCCTACTATCGAACCGAGCTTGAGAAGCATGGCATCACACAGTCGATGTCCAGAAAGGGGAATTGCCATGATAACGGCATTATGGAGTCGTTCTTTGGTCGGATGAAGAATGAGATGTTCTATGGACATGAGCAAGAGTTCAAGTCCTTTGAGGAATTTGTTACTGCAGTCGATGATTATATCGATTACTATAACAACAGGAGAATCCAGAAGAAAACAAACTGGATGCCTCCTGTACAATACAGGATAGCATCCAGTTGCGGTGCCTAACGAAAGTCAATGTGTCCAGAATTCTGGGTACATATCACTCGTGGCAGGCGCTTTTCTGTACGCAATCGAGATTACAGCGTATCGGGATGTACTCTGGCTGAGATAGCGCCAGAGCGTGGTTCGACTGATACCGGCTCCTGATGTAGATTGCTCAGGTAGAGACATGCAAGTTATGTTTGAAGACTGCGGGTAGAGGAACTTGCATGGTACAGATGGTGATGACTGTACTTTCCTGCTAATAAGAAATATGATATTTAGCAAGAAAAAGCTGAACAAGTGTAAGCGGCCTTATCAACGTGAAGAAGGTTAGCAGAAGTCGCACAAAACAGAATACTTGAAATCCAAGGCCTGCAATCCGGCAGACCTTGTTTTTGCGCTCTTTTTATTTCTGCAAATAATTGTAGGCGTAAGTCTGAGTTATATTTACATTTGTTTGCAAGGGTCTGCTGTATGAGAAAAATAAAAAGTTCTCTGCAGCCGGACGCAAACTCGTAACACTTTGGCTTGAAGGGAGAAACAGTATGAAGAAGAGACTTGGTGACAGTAGCGGCAGCAGTTTGCGGCACAGTGATGATGGCAATGCCGGTTCTTGCGGCTACGGCAGGCTGGCAGCGGGACAATCGCGGCTGGTGGTTTCGGTATGCGGACGGCGGCTGCAAGTTCTGCCTAGTTTCCGACAACGGAAACTGGTACCGCATGGACGAGAACGACTAGCATGCAGACCGGCTGGGTCAATGTAAACGGCGACTCGGTACTATCTGGATGCGTCCGGCAGTATGCAAAACCGGCGCGATTGTCGACAATGGCTATCACCTGCTCTCCCCACAGCAGACGGTCGCTACGGGTCACATGGTGCGAAACGGCGAAAACTTTGAAGGTCGTATCATCAAAGCGTGGACAGCGGATCCGGCCACCCGGAAGAGCGCATTGCAGGAGGACAATAACATCGGAATCGGGGAGAGCTACAGGAACCGGCAATACAGGCGCAGCGCAGAGCGGAAAGCGGGGACAGGACATCCCGCCCGCGAATGTAGACACGCTGCGCAGGACGGAATACACATGGAATCCAGAGTATCCGCCAGTGGACGGTAGCGGTAGAGTTTGACTGGGATTCAGTGCGAGGTAATATTGAGGCGGCAGAGAAGATGAAGGAGCCAATCCACTTTTGGGCAAGTCTGGATTCACTGATAGTAAAAGTCGTGGGTGTGAATACGAAGTTTAGGGATGAGTAAGAAAGTTTTTGAAACGTTATTCACCGAAAGAGAAGAAGTTCTTGAAAGATCCCGTCAGATACCTGTTGCTAGAAAGGTCTCTATATGAAGAACCTATCTTTGAATTCAAGTGAATTGTGAAGAAAGTCTTGCGGCGTCTGTGGCCCCACAAAAAGCAGCTCTGTGCAATCAAATACGTGATATGTATACTCTTTACTGGACACGAGCGTCACAGTGAGGAGGTTTTATCATGCGCT
>BNJU01004405.1_pt1 | contig 35511 bp, 36 predicted proteins | sample 8539281 | NCBI WGS metagenome assembly BNJU01 (sample SAMD00202456, study PRJDB9452) | human saliva metagenome | isolation source: human saliva | place: Japan
AAACAGTCTTTTTTCTCAACTATAGCATTATTTTTTTATAACATTGATTGTGATATTGTGGTCGATATATCCGATTACGTCAAAGTCAATCAAATTAAGCACATCACCCTCTATCTTTATGATATCTTTTTACCCATCTTTTTGACTTGGCATTCTTTATGATAGCAACAGGGATATCCAGCTTGTCAAGTCCTAAATTATAGTATATATCAAGGCTCTTACCTGCCTCTATATGGTCAAGTACCACGCCTTCACTTAATCCGCTTATATTTAACATTATATTACCTCCAAAAGAGTGAGAATCAAAGCCATTCTTACATATACGCCAAACTGTGCCTGCTTAAAGTATGCGGCTCTCGGGTCGTTATCCACCCTCAACACTGATTTCATTTACTCTTGGAAGTGGATGAAGTATGTACATATCTTTCTTTGTGATGTGAGAGTTTTTTTCTTGTCAAGTATATAGGTATCTTTCAAACGAATATAGTCCTCTTCATTGAAGAAACGCCTTTGCACTCTGGTCATATAGAGTATATCAAGTTCAGGTATAGCCTCGTCAAGGTTTGTTACCTCGGCAAACTCTATATTGTTGGCCTTGAGTACATCGTCTCTGATATAGTCGGGAACTTTCAGCTCTTCCGGAGAAATAAGAACAAATTTGATATTCGGATATCTTATAAGAGCGTTGATAAGAGAATGTACAGTTCTGCTGAACTTAAGGTCGCCGCAAAGTCCCACAGTAAGATTTGCTATATCTCCTTTAAGTCTCTTGATTGTAAGAAGGTCTGTAAGTGTCTGTGTAGGATGCTGATGTCCTCCGTCTCCTGCATTGATTACCGGAATGGAAGAAAACTTGCTTGCAAACCAGCGGTGCACCTTCTTTTGATGACGCATAGCCGCTATATCGGCATATGATGAGATGACTCTGATAGTATCTGCAACACTTTCGCCCTTTGCCGCAGATGACGAGTCGGCAGAATGAAAGCCAAGTACGCTACCTCCCAAATTAAGCATAGCAGCTTCAAATGAAAGTCTGGTTCGTGTGCTTGGCTCATAGAACAAAGTTGCTAATTTTTTTCCTTCACAAATTTTTTTGGAATACTTATCCCTGTTGTTTTCAATATCAATAGCAAGCTCCAAAAAGCTTATTAGTTTCTTCAACAGAAAAAAATCCAACGGGTTTAAAAAGATGTCTCATACTTCTCCTTTACAAAAAAATCATTTTTTTCGTATTATAGTCCATATTTTTATACTTTTACAAGATTAAAAAAATATAAAAATCATTTTTATAGACAAGTGTCTATTAAAGTTCTAATGTTGATATTTACAAAAAGTGTCTATTTGCAATATACTTACATCCTGTTAATGAAGTTTTTAGAGAGGTTGGATGATATGAAGGAAACAAAACCAAAAAGGATTTTTGCAGGTTTTATTGTAGATCATAATAAAGGAATAAGGAGAGTTTTTTTGATCTTGCTCTTTTATTTCACTTCTTTTTACACCGTTTGTAAATATAAACTATGATTTGACTAAGTATTTACCTGCAAGTGCACCTTCAAAGGCTGCAATAAATAAGATGGAAGAGACATTCGGATATCCGGGAACTGCCAGACTGATGCTGAAGGATGTCACAATATATGAGGCTAATGCCATTAAGCAGCAGCTTGAAAAAGGTCGAAGGTGTGGACAGGATACTTTGGCTTGACACTACAGAGAATGTCTATGAGTCAAAACAGCTTTTATGAAATATGATGACGTATCTGATTATTATAAGGATAATAAGGCTGTAATGGATATAACTTTTGTAAAGGGTGATTCAAGTAAGCTTACACATAAGGCAATTGATAAGATGGAAAAGATAATAGGCGACAGGGGCTATCTGGTAGGAAGCGCGCCACAGAATAAGTTTACTGAAGAAGAAGTTTCATCTCAGATGAATCTCATACTTGCAATAGGTGTAATATTTGTATTTTTTTGGTACTTTTTGGTGACAACTTCTTCATGGTTTGAGCCGGTACTTTTCTTAAGCGTTATCGGAACTGCGATATTTATAAACAGAGGTACGAATATATTTTTAAACAGTATCTCGTTTATTACAAACAATGTGTCGGCGGTATTACAGCTTGCGGTGTCTATGGACTATTCAATATTTTTGCTGAATGCATATAAGGTGGAACAAAAAAAGGAAGCAGATAAGACAATTGCGCTAAAGAATGCGCTCAGAACATCTATAAAGACTATTTCGGCAAGCTCACTTACCACATTTGTAGGATTTATAGTCTTTGTAATAATGAAATTTTCAATGGGCTTTGACCTCGGTATCGTACTGGCAAAGGGAATTGTATGTTCCATCTTTTCTATAGTATTTTTTATGCCTTCACTGATACTGAGCTGGATGCCTATAATTGAAAAGACAAGACATAGAGAATTTTTTTACCTGAATTTGACAAGACATCAAAGTTTGTAAAACAAGGTTTCAAAGGGATTTTTTTATATTTGCACTTGTTATACTGATTCCTTCACATGATGGCACAGGGAATGACCAACTTTATGTATGGAAATGATGCCGTAGGTGCAGGAGAAGGCACTTCCTTATATGAACACAGTGAGGAGATAAACAAGGTATTCGGCAGGTCAAATCTGAATGTTATATTGGTACCTGCTACAAGCAATGTTACGGAGAAGGCGCTGGCGGAGAAGTTAAAGTCTCTTGATTATGTAAAAAGTGTCACATCCTTGGCGGATACACTGCCTGACGGAATACCTGAAAAAATCATTCCAAGTGATACTGTAAGCTTATTACACAAGGACGGATACGCCAGAATACTTGTATTCACAAAAACCAAGGGTGAGAGTAAGCTTGCGTACAGCTCGGCAAATGAGATAAAGCAGATAGTAAATGAGTATTATCCGAATGAGAACTATATTACAGGTAATACCTACGCCACTATGGATATGGAAAAGATACTTAAGGAAGACTATAATAAGGTAAATAATTTATCATTGCTTGGAGTATTTTTAGTAGTCGCATTCTCATTTAAGTCGGTACTTCTTGCCGTACTTGCTATGATACCTATTGAAATGGCTATTTTTGTAAATATGAGTTTTTCATATATATATGGAACGAAGCTGGCTTTTATAGGATATATAGTTGTGAGCAGTATTCAGCTGGGTGCGACTGTAGACTATGCCATACTTTCCATTTCAAACTACAGAGAGCTTAGAAAGAGACTTAATAAGAAAGAATCCGCAATAAAGATGACCAAGTTCAGTATGCACTCCATACTTACTTCAGGTACAATACTTGTTATCTGCGGTTATGTGGTAAGCTTTATTTCAAAGCTTCCGGCAATAGGCCAGCTCGGACATCTTATAGGCAGAGGTGCGATAGTGTCTATGGCATTTGTTATCTTTTTGTTGCCGGCACTGCTTATGATATTTGACGGTTTGCTGGTGAAAGAAAATAAGATGTTGACCGCTATAAAGCAAAAAATCGGAAGAAAGTAGATAATTATAAAATTTATAAGGCGTTATCATATGTTGTTATCCATATGATGGCGCTTTTTTTATATTTTTTTCATATTTTTCATATTTTTTTATGAAAAATATTTTCAAAAAAATGCTTTGACAACTTATATGTACTCTGTTATAGTACATATATAACAAATAAAGAACAAAGGTGGTGAGTTAATGAACATTAGCAAATTTACGCAAAAGTCCATTGAGGCCGTTCAGAATATGGAAAAGGTTGCTGCTACTCATGGTAATCAGCAAATCGAACAGATACATCTGTTGGCATCACTGTTAGATATAGAAGGCTCATTGATAGTCAATCTTATAAAGAAAATGGGTATCAATGAAATTGAATTTAGAAACGAAGTTGAGGCTGCCATTGAAAAGCTTCCAAAGGTTAGCGGCGGTCAAAGCTATATAAGTAATGATTTAAATAAAATACTGATAACAGCCGAAGATGTTGCAAAGAGTATGGGAGATGAATATGTCTCTGTAGAGCATATTTTCCTTAATATACTTGAGAATCCTTCATCAAATGTAGCACAGATTTTCAGAATGTACGGCATTGATAAGGATAAATTCTTAAAGGTACTTTCAGAGGTCAGAGGCAATCAAAGAGTTGTTTCAGACAATCCTGAAGCTACATATGACACACTCAATAAGTACGGTTATGACTTGGTTGAGCGTGCAAGGCAGCAAAAGCTTGACCCTGTAATAGGAAGAGACAGCGAGATAAGAAATGTTGTAAGAATACTTAGCCGTAAGACAAAGAACAACCCTGTACTTATCGGTGAACCGGGTGTAGGTAAGACTGCGGTAGTTGAAGGACTTGCAGGCAGAATAGTGGCCGGTGACGTTCCGAACAATCTGAAAGATAAGAGACTTTTTGCACTTGATATGGGTGCACTTATAGCAGGTGCCAAGTACAGAGGTGAGTTTGAGGAAAGACTTAAGGCGGTACTTGATGAAGTGAAGAAATCAAACGGAGAGATAATACTTTTCATTGATGAGCTTCACACTATAGTAGGCGCAGGTAAGACTGAAGGAAGCATGGATGCCGGAAATATGTTAAAACCTATGCTTGCAAGAGGTGAGCTGCATTGTATAGGTGCAACTACACTTGATGAGTACAGAAAGTACATTGAAAAGGATCCTGCACTTGAGAGAAGATTCCAGCCTGTACTTGTAGAAGAGCCTTCGGTAGAGGATACAATATCTATTCTCCGTGGACTTAAGGAAAGATATGAGAGTTATCACGGTGTTAAGATAACTGACGGTGCGCTGGTAAGTGCGGCCGTACTTTCAGACAGATATATCAGCGACAGGTTTTTACCTGATAAGGCTATTGACCTTGTAGATGAGGCATGTGCCCTTATAAAGACTGAGCTTAATTCTGTGCCTACAGAGATTGATGAGTTAAACAGAAAGCAGATGCAGCTTCAAATAGAAGAGACCGCACTGAAGAAAGAGGACGACAATCTTTCAAAGGAAAGACTTGAAGCACTTCAAAAGGAATTGGCTGAAGTCAATGACGAGCTTAATGAAGCCAAGTCAAAGTGGGAAAATGAAAAGAAGAGTGTTGAGGGACTTGCAAAGCTCAGAGGTGAGATAGACGAGGTTAACAGGCAGATAAGTGCCGCAAAACAAAGTTATGACCTTAACAAGGCGGCAGAGTTGCAGTACGGTAAGTTACCTGAACTTAAAAAGCAGTTACAGGCTGAAGAAGAGAAGGTAAAGAAAGAAGATTTAAGCCTGCTTCGTGAGGCCGTTACAGATGATGAGATTGCAAGAATTATCTCAAGATGGACAAATATCCCTGTTTCAAAGCTTAATGAGAGTGAGAGAGAGAAGACACTTCATCTTGCAGATACTCTGCATGAGAGAGTAATAGGACAGGATGAGGCTGTAGATAAGGTTACTGATGCTATCATTCGTTCAAGAGCAGGTATAAAGGACCCTTCAAAGCCTATAGGATCGTTTCTGTTCCTCGGACCTACAGGTGTAGGTAAGACTGAGCTTGCAAAATCACTTGCAAAGGCACTCTTTGACGATGAGAACAATATGATAAGAATCGATATGAGCGAGTACATGGAGAAATTCTCCGTGAGCAGACTTATAGGAGCTCCTCCGGGATATGTAGGATATGATGAGGGCGGACAGCTTACAGAGGCAGTCAGAAGAAAACCTTATTCCGTAGTGCTCTTTGATGAGATTGAGAAGGCACATCCTGATGTATTCAATGTACTTTTACAGGTATTGGATGACGGTAGAGTTACAGATTCTCTCGGTAAGACTGTAGACTTTAAAAACACCATTATCATTATGACATCAAATATCGGTTCCGCATATTTGCTTGACGGCATCAATACCTACGGTGATATAAGTGATGATGCCAGAGGCAAGGTTATGAACGAGCTTAGAAACAGCTTCAGACCTGAGTTCCTTAACAGACTTGACGAGATAATTATGTTCAAGCCTCTTACAAAGGACAATATCGGAGGTATTATCAACCTGCTTATTGACGAGCTTAATTTAAGGCTTAAGGATAAGGAACTTACTGTAGAATTAAGTGATGCCGCAAAGAGCTATATCATCGACAACGGTTATGACCCTGCATACGGTGCAAGACCGTTAAAGAGATATCTGCAAAAGAATGTGGAGACTATGGTTGCCAGACTGATACTTTCAGACGGAGATCTTAGTGCAAAGGATATCATTTATATAGATCTTGATCCTTATAATGAACTTAGTGCAACTGTAAAAAAATAAGATATAAATTTAAAGAGTCGGGCAACCGGCTCTTTTTTTATGCCAAAATTAGACATTTGTGGTATAATGAATCGGATTATATAATTTTAGATTGTTAGGTTGCCATATAAGCTTAACAGTATGAATACTTAGGAGTTTTATGTTTGATTTTTTTAGAACGGGTCATATAGCATTTGTTCATTTATTCTACATCAACTTGGTGTTGTCCATTGTGATTGTGTTCTTTCAAAGAAGAGAGCCGAGAGCCGTGTGGACATGGCTTTTGGCGCTCAATTTTTTGCCTGTGGTAGGCATTATACTTTATCTGCTTATAGGACAGGATTACAGAAAGTCCAAAATGTTTAAAATAAAAAATGTAGAGGACAGTATAAGGAAGGCGGCTATAAAGCAGGAAAAGTTCTTTGCCAACAATGACAGAGTATTAAACGATCCCTATACAAAGGATTATCAAAGGCAGATGCAGTATAATCTGATGTCGGGCGGGTCGCTTATGACAATGAAGAATACCTTAAAAATATTCAACGACGGAAACGACAAGTTCGATGCGCTGATTGAGGATATAAAAAATGCCAAGGAATATATTCATTTACAGTATTATATAATAAAAAACGATTACCTCTTTAGGAATATATCAAGAGAGCTTATAAAAAAGGCAGATGAGGGTGTGGAGGTAAGAGTACTGTTTGACGGAATGGGCGGCAGATTTATGTCCAAAAAGATTTTAGATAATATGAAAGCTCATAAGATAAAAATAGGTGTATTCTTTCCTGCCGCGCTCGGCAAGATAAATTTTCGTATAAACTACAGAAATCACAGAAAGATATCGGTTATTGACGGTAAAATAGGCTATGTCGGAGGTTTCAATATAGGAAAAGAGTATGTGGACGGCTCAAAAAAATTCGGACATTGGAGAGATACGCATCTTAGGATAGTGGGTGAGGCGGTCAACGGACTGGAGCTTAGATTCGGTCTTGACTGGAATTATGCCGCCAAGGAAGATATCTTTAACAGCGACAAATATTTTTAAGCCGCTTGAGGAGATGAACATTTTACCTAAAAAAACGGTGACGATGTTCTTAGAATGCAGATAATATCAAGCGGTCCGGATTCCGAGACAAAGCTTATCCGAGATAATTATATGAGATTATCAATAATGCAAAGGACCATGGTATATTCACACGCCTTATTTTTATACCTGACGAAGCGTTTATGAGTGCGCTTAATGTGGCTGCAAGGTCGGGTGTTGATGTAAGGCTTATGATACCGTGTATACCTGATCACCCTTTTGTATATTCAGCCACTCTCAGTTGGGCAGGTACACTGCTTGAGGCGGGAGGAAAGGTTTATACATATGAGAGGGATTTTTTTGATGCCAAGTCTGTAATGGCTGACGGTAAGGTGAGAGTGTCGGAACCGCAAATATGGATATAAGAAGCTTTTGAGTTGAATTTTTGAAGTAAATGCTATGATCTATGACGAAGAAGTCACAACAGAACTTGAAGATAATTTTTATGAGAGATATTTATGATTCTAAGGAGTATACATTTGATATGTATAAGAATCGCTCACTAATGCAAAGAATAAAAGAGCAGGTGAGCAGACTCCTAAGCCCGTTATTATAAGGAGAGGATTTTTATATGATAAAAATTTATATTGGTAGCACTTGGACTGTTTTTTTGTATCTGGTACTTTTTTTATACCTGTAATGCTTATTTTGCTTATTATAAGGAAGTTCAGGCCTGATATTTCGACATCCGTTGCACAAGGTATGGTAAGTACGGTATTCAGACTTATGATTTTTATTACAGGCTCGAAAGTGGAGGTAATAGGAAGTGAGAATATACCTAAGGACGGCGGTGTGTTGTTTGTAAGTAACCACAGAAGCTATTTTGATATTCTTACAGGTTTCGGATACACAAAAAAGCCGCTTGGGTTTGTGGCAAAGTATGAGATGATCCACGCACCGCTTCTAAAGCAGTGGATGGAACTTGTAAATTGTTTGTTTTTGAACAGGCAGGATATCAAGCAGGGATTAAAGACTATAATAAAGGGTATAGATCAGGTAAAATCAGGTGTTTCCGTGTGGATTTGCCCTGAAGGCGGAAGAAATATGAACCCGGATGTAACAAATGTCAAAGAGTTTAAAGAAGGTTCGCTAAAGATTGCGGAAAAAGGTAAAGTTCCTGTAGTTCCTGTAGCAATATACGGCACATATGAGATATGGGAAGAGCATCTGCCGTATATGAGAAAGAGCAAGGTAATAATAGAGTACGGAAAGCCGATTATCATAGATGAGCTGCCTGATAATGAAAAGAAAAAGCTTGGAGCATATACCAGAAGTAAGATAGTAGAGATGCTTGAAAATATGGCGGCACAAAATAAGGCCTAGGAGTAGTATGCAAGGACTTGAAGAGATAAAAGCAAAGCTTGATGAGACGGATGAAAAGATAATAGAACTGATAGATAAAAAAAGAGAGCTGATAAAGCTGATATCAAAGGTGAAATATAAAGAAAGTACTGCCGAGTTTATTTGTAAGGAATATATGGACTTTGATATAAAAAGAGTTGTGTATCAGGGCGTGGAGGGTGCTTATTCACATATAGTTACAAAAAAGCTTTTTCCGAACGTGGATGCGGAAAATGTAAACACATTTGAAGATGCGATAAATGAGGTATTAAACGGAAATGCAAAGTATTGTATAATACCTATAGAGAACTCGTCAGCCGGAATAGTAAGTGATGTATACGATTTGCTCTTGAAAAAGGATGTTGTTATTGTGGCGGAGTATGACCTTCATATAAGTCACTGTCTTTTGGGGATAAGAGGTGCAAAGCTTGGTGATATAAGGACTGTTTACTCTCACCCGCAGGCACTGATGCAATGTGGTGCCTACCTTAAGGAGCATTCGGGCTGGAGTCAAATAAGCTTTTTAAATACGGCACTTTCAGCTAAGAAGGTAAGAGACGACAAAGATATATCACAGGCCGCCATAGCTTCAAAACTTTCAGGGGATTTATATGACCTTGATATTTTGGATGAGGGAATCAACAGAAATGTAAACAACACTACAAGATTTGTGGTACTAAGCAAGGAGAAGATTTTCTCAAAAAAGTCAAACAAGCTCAGCCTTATTTTAGAGCTGCCGCATGAAAAAGGTATGCTTTACAATATTCTCGGAATATTTGTACTCAACGGCTTAAACCTTGTAAAGGTGGAGTCATAGGCTCATACCTGAAAAAGACCTTTGAGTACAGGTTTTTTTCATCGATATTGAGGGAAATTTGAGTTTGTCAAATGTCTCAAATGTGCTTTGAGATACTGAAAAAAAGAAGTCACTTTTTTTAAAAAAATTTTAGGTAATTATTGTTCGGTAAAGTAAGGAGTATTTATGTACAGTATAATTGATGATTTGATTTTATATAGAAATTTAAAATTTGAAGATACGATAAGAGAATTTTGTGCTTTAAATAAGGACAGTGTAGATACAAGTAAGACAATTTCAGGGCTGCTTGAGGTTGCCGGAGAGTACGGGCTTGACGGTAACCTTTGGGAAAATATTTTGGCGCTTGCGCTTGCATACAATGAAAATGTATATTCAAAAGCTACAGAAATCATCGGTGAGACTAAAGGCAGTATAAATACCTTTGCGCTGCATGACTTTAAAATTTTTAGAGATTTATTTCACTTTGTACCGGATATTGAGGATGAGCTTCTGGATGCAATATCACACTATGTAGGTAACGGAAGAGATTCAAAGCTTGTAAATACAAGAGTCAGAGACAGAATTTTAAGATTATCAAAGCAGCTTTCAAGTGCGATGTCCGACAATGATTTTAAAAATATCGTTACAGAGTTTTATAAGGAGTACGGTGTAGGTAAATTCGGTCTTAATAAGGCATTTCGTATAGAAGAAAGTAATGATCTTAATTCTGCAAATATTATACCGATTACAAGAGTTGAGCATGTATATCTGGAGGATATAATAGGCTATGATATCCAAAAGAAAAAGCTCACACACAATACCGAGAGTTTTATAAACGGTAAGCCTGCAAACAACTGTCTGCTGTATGGTGACGCCGGAACCGGAAAGTCATCAAGTGTCAAGGCGATTGTAAATGAGTACTATGATAAGGGGCTTAGAATCATAGAGATTTATAAGCATCAGTTCAGATATCTGTCGGATATACTTGAGCAGTTAAAGGACAGAAACTATAAGTTTATAATATATATGGATGATTTAAGCTTGAGGAGTCTGAGCTTGAATATAAATATCTCAAAGCCATTCTTGAAGGAGGTTTCGGAAAGAGACCTGAGAATGTACTTATTTATGCTACAAGTAACAGAAGACATCTTATAAGAGAGAGCTTCAGAGATAAGACTGAAACTGATGAAGAGCTTCACAGCCGTGATACGGTGGAAGAAAAACTTTCACTTTCCGCCAGATTCGGTGAAAAGATCTACTACGGTTCACCTGATAAGAAGGAGTTTAACGGCATTGTACTTTCACTTGCGAAAAAGCACGGTATTGATATGGATGAGAAGGAAATACTTGCAAAGGCAAATATGTGGGAACTCTCACACGGAGGTATGTCCGGAAGAAGCGCAACACAGTTTATAACTTATTTACAGGGTCAAAAATAATATGGAGAGCGTATGGAAAAGGGAGACATAAGATATTTTGCGGCTATTGATGTAGGTTCGTTTGAACTTGAACTTGGAATTTATGAAATATCGGCAAAGACCGGTATAAAGAGAGTTGATTATATAAAGCACACCATTGCACTTGGCAGTGATACATATAAGTACGGAAAGATAAGCTATGAAATGATTGACGAGCTTTGTGATGTATTATCCGATTTCAAAAAAATAATGAAATCATACAGAGTGGACGATTATAAGGCCTATGCTACCAGTGCTATGAGAGAATCTTCCAACAATATGCAGGTGCTTGACCAGATAAAGGTAAGAGCCGGTATAGATATATCTATCATATCAAACTCTGAGCAAAGATTTATCAACTATATGTCTATTGATGCAAAGGGGGGAGCTTTTTGAAAAGTATATAAGAAGCGGTACTGCGGTTGCTGATGTAGGCTTTGGAAGTATGCAGCTTACACTGTATGATAACGGTGCGATACAGAGTACTCAAAACCTTTCACTGGGAGTTCTAAGGCTTAGAGAGATGGTGGAAGAGATAGACAATATTACCGAAAAAAAGCACAATGTACTTACCGAGCTGATAGATAACGATTTGAATACTTTCAAAAAGATATATCTTAAAGATAAAAAGGTAAAGACTATTATAGGTGTCGGAGAGCCGCTTATGTATATGTTCAAATATATGAACCGCGACTCTAACGATATGATAGTAAATTATGAGGAGTTTATCTCACTCTTTGATAAGATAAGGGATAAGAGCGTGGAGGAAATAGAAAATATACTTGGAGTAGGCAAAAACTACGCAAAGATGATAATACCGAGTGTACTTATTTTCCAAAGAATCTTTGACCTTTTCAATGCCAAGGAAATATGGTTACCGGGAACTTTGCTTATAGACGGCATTGCGGCGGAGTATGCCAAGAAAAGTAATATAGTGAGTACAGGACATGACTTCAGAGCTGATATTATAGCATCATCAAAGAGTCTGGCTAAAAGATACAGAGGTAACAGTAAGCACACCACAGTGGTGGAAAAAAATGCTTTGATGATATTTGATGCTATAAAAAGTCTAAGCGGTCTGAGTGAAAGAGACAGACTGCTTGTGCAGATAGCGGCAATCTTACACAATATCGGAAAGTTTATCAATATGAAAAACAGTGATGTGGCCACCTACAATATTATTTCGTCAAGTGAGATTATAGGTATATCACATGATGAGAGAATGTTGGTTGCCGAGATGTCAAATATCGACACTGAAGAAAGTATCTACAATAAAAGAGATATCAGATTGGCAAAGTTAAGTGCTATATTGCAGATGGCAAATGCACTTGACAGGTCACATAAGCAAAAGATAAAGGACTACAGTTTGAAACTTGACGATAATAAACTGGTTTTAGAGATAAGGTATATGGGAGATTTAAGCCTTGAGATGCTGAGCTTTAATTCACATAGAGACTTTTTTAGAGAAATTTTTGGAATAGAGTTTGTTTTAAAACAGATAAGGACTTTTTGATAGAAAGGAGTTGGCTTTATGGAAAAGTTTGACAATGTGGAATATTTTACCAACAGAGAGCTGTCTTGGCTTAAGTTCAATACAAGAGTCTTAGATGAAGCTAAAAGATGATGATGAAAAGCTTTTTTTGAGAGGCTGAAGTTTTTTTAGTATCACATCATCAAATTTAGATGAATTTTTTTCATGGTAAGGATTGCATCACTCAAGGATATGGTGGATGCCGACTATAAGAAAAAAGATATTGCGGGAATGAGTGCGGACAAGCAGCTTAATGTACTTGCAAAAGAGACACATGATTTTGTAAGAAAGCAGTATGAAATCTACAGTTCACTGTTACCTCTTCTAAAAGAGAATCACCTGCATATATCAGGTCATGGCGATGAACTTTCACATAGTGAGAAGAAGTTTATAAACGAATACTTTGACGAGTTTGTATATCCCGTGCTTACACCTATGGCCGTGGATGCATCCAGACCGTTTCCGCTTGTAAGGAATAAGACACTTAATATTGCGGCTCTTATCAGAAAGAGAAAGGATGAAAGTTCAAAGAAGAAGAAAAAGGATGTCTACCTTGGAAATGTTGATGGAGATATGGACTTTGCAATGGTACAGGTGCCGTCGGTACTTCCGAGAATTGTAGAGATTCCTACAGATTCCGAAGAAAGAAAGATAATCTATCTTGAGGATATTATCGAAAAAATATTGATAAACTTTTCTTAAACTATGAGGTAATCTCGGCTGCAACCTTCAGAGTAATGAGAAATGCGGAGTTTAAGCTTGATGAGGACGAGGCGCTGGACCTTTTAGAGGAAATCAAGAAGAAGTTAAAGAAAAGACAGTGGGGAGAGGCAATCAGACTCGAAGTGGAAGAGAGAATGGATGCAAGCCTTTTAAACTTTTTGAAAAACGAGCTGAATGTTGACGAAGAGGACGTATTCAGAATAGGCGGGCCTTTGGACCTTACAGTTCTTATGAAGATATACTCACTTGACGGCTTTGACAATCTGAAGGATAAAAAGCATATCCCTGTAGCCAATGCAAGACTTTTGGACTGTGAAGATATTTTTGAGGAAATAAAGAAAAAAGATATATTACTTTCACATCCGTATGAGAGTTTTGACCCTGTAATAGATTTTGTATCAAAGGCGGCAGCCGATAAGAATGTACTTGCCATCAAGCAGACACTTTACAGAGTCAGCGGAAATTCTCCTATTATAAAGGCGCTTGCAAATGCGGCGGATAACGGTAAGCAGGTCACTGTTTTGGTGGAGCTTAAGGCAAGGTTTGATGAGGAAAACAATATCAACTGGGCAAGGATGCTTGAAAAGGCGGGATGTCATGTAATCTACGGACTTGTAGGGCTTAAGACCCACTCAAAGATAACTCTTGTAGTTAGAAGAGAAGAGGACGGTATCAGAAGATATGTGCACCTTGGAACAGGAAACTATAATGATTCCACAGCAAAACTGTATACTGACCTCGGTATGTTTACCGCAAGAGAAAGTTACGGTGAGGACGCTACGGCGGTCTTTAACATGCTCAGCGGATATTCCGAGCCTCCGTTTTGGAAGAGATATGTTGTAGCACCGCTTTGGATGAAGGATACATTCTTAAATAAGATAAATCAATGTACACAGGCTGCAAAAAACGGAAGTGATGCTCATATAATCGCCAAGATGAATTCGCTCTCGGATAAGGATATTATAGAAGCGCTTTATGCAGCAAGCTGTGCAGGAGTGAAGATAGAGCTTATAGTCAGAGGCATATGCTGCCTCAGAGTAGGAATAAAGGGAGTATCTGAAAATATTACGGTAAGATCGATAGTGGGTACATTCCTTGAACACGCCAGAATATTTGATTTCCGTATAGACAGTGAAGAGGAGATTTTCCTCGGAAGTGCAGACTGGATGAACAGAAATCTTGAAAAGAGGGTGGAGATAGTATTCCCGGTAGCGGATGAGGATATCATAAGGAGTATCAAACACTACCTTGAGGTTGAGCTTGAAGACAATGTAAAGGCTTCAATACTCTTACCTGACGACAGTTATGAAAAGGTAAAGAAAAACAATGAAGCAAAGAAAAACTCACAGGAAATCTTTGTCAAAGAGGCAAAGGCGGCCTATGAAAATGCCTTAAAAGCCGGCAAGGCTGAGGATGACAGAACTTTTACACCTTTAAAGGGAGAATAGACATAATTTAAAAATAAAAAACGGGGTAGCGGTTGCTACCCCTGTTTTTGTTTTAGTTGTTTATAAGTTTCTCATCATCATTGTTCCAGCTGTAAAGCTTTCTGATCTCTGCACCGATCTTCTCTGAAGGATGCTCTGAAGCAAGCTTTCTCATAGCCTTGAAGTGTACCTGACGACCTGCAGGAGACATATCAAGTAAGAACTCCTTAGCAAATGTACCGTCCTGGATATCTGAAAGGATCTTCTTCATAGCCTTCTTTGTATCATCTGTGATGATCTTAGGTCCTGTGATGTAGTCACCGTACTCTGCTGTATTTGAGATAGAATATCTCATTCCCTCAAATCCTGACTGATAGATAAGGTCTACGATAAGCTTCATCTCATGGATACACTCAAAGTATGCATTTCTAGGGTCATAACCTGCCTCACAAAGAGTCTCAAAACCTGCCTGCATAAGTGCACAAACACCGCCGCAAAGAACTGCCTGCTCACCGAAGAGGTCTGTTTCAGTCTCTGTACGGAATGTAGTCTCCAAAAGACCTGCTCTTGCGCCGCCGATACCTGCACCGTAAGCAAGTGCAAGCTCAAGTGCCTTACCTGTAGCATCCTGCTCAACAGCTACAAGACAAGGTGTTCCCTTACCCTCAAGGTACTCTGAACGAACAGTATGTCCCGGAGCCTTAGGAGCTATCATTGTAACATCAACGTCCTTAGGTGCTTTGATACATCCGAAATGTACATTGAAACCGTGAGCGAACATAAGCATATTTCCGGCCTCAAGGTTCGGCTCGATATCCTTCTTGTACATATCAGCCTGAAGCTCATCATTGATAAGAATCATGATGATATCAGCTTTCTTTGCAGCCTCTGCAGCTGTATAAACCTTAAGTCCCTGAGCCTCTGCCTTAGCCCATGACTTGCTGCCCTCATATAGACCAACGATTACATCGCATCCGCTTTCTTTTAAGTTCAATGACATGCGTGTCCCTGGCTGCCATAACCGATGATGGCAATAGTCTTACCCTCAAGCATTGAAAGATTACAGTCTTCTTGATAATAAATCTTAGACATAAAATAATACCTCCTAAAAACTTTTATGATTAACCTGTTAGGTGAATCGTCAAAAAAATTAATTTAAAACAACTACGTCCTCACTGCCTCTTGAAAGAGCGGTAAGTCCTGTTCTTGCAAGTTCCAAAACTTCATAATCTGAAAGAAGATTTGAAAGTGCTTCAAGCTTTGAATTGTCGCCTGTCAGCATAACAGTCAGACAATCTTTTGCCACATCGACAATAGTGGCTCTGAATATATCACAAAGTGCGGCAATATCCTGTCTTTGTGAAGCGTTTGCCTTAACTTTTATCATAATGATTTCACGGAAAACACTCTTGCCTTCCTCCAAAACCTTGATATCTCTTACATCCTCAAGTTTTCGAAGCTGTTTAACTATCTGATCAAGTGTGTCCTCATCTCCTATAGAAACCACCGTCATTCTTGAAAAACGCGGGTCGGCTGTTTCGCCTACAGTGAGTGAGTCGATATTATAGCCTCTCCTTGAGAAAAGACCTGCCACACGGCTCAGAACACCTGAAGAATTATCTACGATAAGTGAAAATACTCGTCTCATTTTACCTCCAAATATTTTAAAGTATTAATAACAGTTTTGACAAAACAATAAAATAAATTGGTTCGCCCTTTACTATAGCACCATTATTATAAATGTCAATTTATTATATAATATAATACCTATAACTAAAAGTTATGGTATTTGACAACAGCTATAATTTTACCTGTGATCCGCACCGAAATCAATACCGGATAAATCATATCTTTGCGGCTCGTCATCATCATTTAACTCATAAGCATACAGAATGGTTCTGGTATCATCACCTTCATATGAGCAGGTGATAAAGGACCATATCTTATCAATTCCGCTTGCGGGAATATCTCTGAACTTACACTTTTCGGTCATCCTGTCAACATATTTATGGAAATAGTCCATATCGTCAAAATATGTCTGCCTTCTTTCAGGAGCGGAGTCTGAATAAAGTGCCGCAAAGGTCTTAAGCCTGTATGTCTTATCAGGTGTATAAATATATATCATCCTATGTTCTTTAAAAAAGTTTTCATCCTTAAACTTTGTTATATCCGTGAACATCTTGCCGTCCTTCATATGGTGACCGTAGATGATATTGTTGAGCGTTGAAAAATCGGAATTACTGTATCCGTCCATATATACCGAGTAGTAGGATTCCTTGTGATTTATATCGTGGTGCAGATAGTACTCAATATCGTATTCCTTCCATAGTATAGGATAATCAATAACTGTACCGGGGATATATACCCAAGCTATAACATCGGGGTTGGTAGCCTTAAGCGAATCAAAATCTATCTTTCTTTTATAGTTTTCATCCGTTTCATATGCCTTTGTAGGCGACATAGTGGTAGTTTCCTCTACCGTGGTGGTAGTCTCCGTTGTAGTTTCCGGCTCCTTTTTATTTTTTTTATTTGAAAATATGACGGCAATCACGATAAGCAATACGGCGAATGCCAAAATAGGTAATAAAATTTTCTTTTTCATATATCTCCTAACGACTTTTAGGTAGAAGTATAGCATTTTTTTAGTATTGTATATAAATATTATGATTTTTGATTGATTTAAAAAATAACCTCTACTATAATTAGTGGGAAGACGGAGGAAGAAGATGGAAGATTTGAATTTGAATCAAAGAGAAGAAACTATACTGGATAAGAGGGCGGTATTTATTTTATCCTTTTTTATACCGGTTTTTATAATGGTATTGATATTTGTGCAAAGAGGTATATTCCCTTTGGAGATGAGAGCTTTTTTTAAGAACTGATATGTATCATCAGTACGCTCCGTTTTTCTCGGAATTTAAATATAAGTTAAGCCACGGCGGTTCACTTTTATACAGCTGGGACCTTGGTATGGGTATCAACTTTTCGGCACTGTATGCATACTATCTGGCAAGTCCGCTCAATTGGCTGATTGTACTTTGCCCACAGGCGTATGTTATAGAGTTTATGACATATATGATTGTGGCAAAGATAGGTCTTTGCGGTCTCAGTTTTACATATTATTTATCAAAGCATTCTGCAAAGAAAAAATCCGGAATAGTCTTTTTTGGAATATTTTATGCACTTTCAGGATATATAGCCGCGTACAGCTGGAATATTATGTGGCTTGACTGTATAGTGTTGTTCCCTTTAGTATGCTTGGGACTTGAAAGCCTTGTAAAGAAAAACAAGGGATTTTTATACGCTGTAAGCCTTGGTATATGTATACTTTCAAACTACTATATTTCCATAATGATATGTCTGTTTATGGTTATATATTTTATATCATTACAGATACTTAAGCCTGACAACAATTTTAAAAAGTTTATCATAACATCCGTACAGTTTGCGGTATTTTCATTGCTTGCAGGAGGATTAAGCGCCTTGGTGCTTTTACCTGAGATATATGCTCTGAAGCTTACCGCATCGGGAGATTTCAACTTCCCTACAACATTTGAATCATATTTTTCAATTTTTGATATGATTGCAAGACATATGGGCAATGTTCAGATAGAGATAGGACTTGATCATTGGCCGAATATTTACTGCGGAGTCGGAATATTTTTGTTTGTAATACTTTATTTGTTGAACAAAAAGATCGGAAAAAAGGAAAAGGCGGTGTATACTACATTGCTTGTATTCTTCCTTGCAGGATTTTCCATAAATGTACTTAATTATATATGGCACGGACTTCATTATCCTAACTCACTTCCTGCCAGACAGAGCTTTATATATATTTTCCTTGTGCTTTTTATGTGTGCAAAAGCATATGACAGAGTTGAGGAAAATACGGCAAGAGACCTGTTTATTGCTTTTGGTATAAGTATGGGTTATATACTCTTGGCGCAAAAGATAGTGAACAACGAAGACTTCCATTTTGCGGTATTCTATGTGGCGATGATTTTTATCTCTTTATATGCGATACTTACATATATGTATATGAAGAAGAGATTTTCAACTACAAGCTTATTTATTTGCACTTGCTTTGGTTGTGATAGAGTCAAGTATAAATATGTCTGTCACCAGTGTAACCACAATAAACAGAAGCAATTATATAAACGACAACAAGGATGTAAGAGCACTTGTATCGAGGCTCCCTAAGGATGAATTTTATCGTATCGACAAGGTGGACAGAAAGACAAAGGATGACGGAGCGTGGATGAACTTCAGGTCGGTATCCATATTTTCATCAACCGCCAATGCGTCACTTTCGGATCTGTTTGAGAAACTTGGAAATGAAGCTTCTACAAACGCATATTCAATCACAGGTGAGACACCTTTACTTGATATGCTCTTTAGCGTAAAGTACGCAATATATACAGGTGAGACAAGGAATGCAAATATTTCACTGCTTGATGTATCTGGTAACAGCTATCTGTATGAAAACCCTTATACATTGCCGCTTGGCTTTATGGTGGATGAAAGATTCAGTGATGATTGGAATATAAACTTAGGTGACCCGATAGAGGTGCAAAACGACCTTGCAGCCGTATATGATTTACCTGATATATTTGAACAGGTCGAGACATTTAATGAATCAAATTCCGTAAACTTTACTACAGATGAAGACGGTGAATACTATGCCTATTTGACAAATCCAAGTATTGACGAGGTGGACTTCAGTTTTGGAGACGGTGAAAGTAAGAAGACTTTCAAAAACCTGAAAAGACATTATTTAATGGAACTGGGTACATTGGATGCCGAAAAGAACGGACACTTTGTAAACAGTGATGATAAGAATAAGGATGAAAACCTTGATGTCAGAGTCTACAGAGTAAACTACGATTCATTAAAGAAGCTTTATTATATTTTGAACACAAATCCGCTTACTTTAAGTAAGATATCGGATACAAATCTTGTCGGAAACGTTCATTCGGTGGAGAGTACAACGCTTTTCACATCCATTCCTTATGATGAGGGCTGGAATGTATATGTAGACGGGAAAAAGGTTGAGAAGATAAAGCTTTTGGACGCATTTATCGGTCTCAAGCTTGAAAAAGGTCAACATCAGATAGAGTTTAAGTATCAGACTGTCGGTTTTATAGAGGGTGCAATAATAAGCGGCGCTTCAATAGCGATACTTATTTTGATGTACTTATTTGTAATGTTTAAAAATAACGGCTTTAAGTTCAGAAAAGAAGAACTTGGACTTAGGGAAGATGAAATAGAAGAGATAGATTTGGACGATGACGACGAGTCGGATGAAGATGACGAAGATGAAGATGATGAATCGGATAATGATGACTTGGATACTGAAAACACAGATAAAGACTTACATGATGAGTCGGATACTGTAGCAAAGTCAGGTGATGAGGTGTTATGCGAGTCCGAAACCGAGGATTTTAAAAATATAAACAATAAAGATACATCAAGAGACCCGAAGATAGTGGATGTTATGATGCATATCGCATCCGCCAATACAAATGATGAAAGTAATAAAGAAGCCGATACAAATAATGACGGCGATGATAAAGAATAGAGATTTGGAGAAAATATGAAACTTTGGGGTGGAAGATTTACAAAGGAAACAAATAAACTTGTTGAAAATTTCAATGAGTCACTTTCGTTTGACCACAGATTTTATAAGCAGGATATCAGAGGCAGTATTGCCCATGTAAAGATGCTTGCAAAACAAAATATACTTACAGATAATGAGAGAGATAAAATCATAGAAGGTCTTAAGTCTATAGAAGCGGATATAGACGCCGGAAAACTAAAGTTTGATGACGGGTCTGAGGATATACATTCATTTGTAGAGGCACATCTTATAGAGAGAATAGGTGATACCGGTAAGAAGCTTCATACAGGAAGAAGCAGAAACGATCAGGTGGCACTTGATATGAAGCTCTATGTAAGAGACGAGATTGATGAGCTTAAGGATCTTTTATGTGAACTGCTCAGTGAAGTCCTTAATATAATGGAAGAGAACAAGTCTACATATATGCCGGGATTTACACATTTACAAAAAGCACAGCCGACCACATTGGCACATCATTTCGGTGCATATTTTGAGATGTTTATAAGAGACTTTGACAGGCTGGTTTCCACAAGAAAGAGGATGAATCTTTCACCTTTGGGTTCAGGAGCTTTTGCCGGAACAACATATGATCTTGACAGAGATTATGTGGCAAGCCTTCTCGATTTTGATACGGCTACAAGAAACAGTATGGATTCCGTAAGTGACAGAGATTATCTTTTGGAACTGTTATCAGACCTTGCTATAATGTCGATGCATTTAAGTCGCCTTTCAGAGGAAATAATTATATGGAATACGGATGAATACAGATTTGTAGAGATGGATGATACCTACTCTACAGGTTCGTCTATAATGCCGCAGAAGAAGAATCCTGATATTGCGGAACTTATAAGGGGCAAAAGCGGAAGAGTATACGGAAGCCTTATATCACTTCTTACCACTATGAAGGGATTACCGCTTGCTTATAATAAGGATATGCAGGAAGATAAGGAGATGTCTTTTGATGCTATAGATACTGTAAAAAGTTTGATAAAGCTTATGAGCGGAATGCTCTCAAGTATGAAATTTAATCATGAAAGAATGGCAAAAAGTGCAAGAGGCGGCTTTACAAATGCTACCGATGCAGCTGATTATCTTGTAAAGAAAAATGTACCTTTCAGAGATGCACACGAGATAGTAGGCAGGCTTGTACTCTACGGTATTGAAAATAACAAGGCGCTTGATGATTTTACCTTGGAAGAGTTTAAGAATATCTCAGAGGTCTTTGATAATGATATTTATGATGCAATTTCTTTAAAGACCTGCGTTGAAAAGAGAAATACAAAGGGTGCTCCGGGGCTGAAAGCTATAAATGATGAGATAGAGGCTTCAAGAAAGCTTTTGGAGAGTCTGAGATAATGAAGTTAAAAAAGAATGATATCATTTTGATTATTGTTGTACTTATTATAGGTATCGCAGCCGGATTTTATATTCTATTAAATAAAAAGTCCGGCGGAAAGGCGGTTTTAAAGTATGGCAATAATCTAAGTCTGGATATTGATTTGTCAAAAGACAGGGAAATAGATTTGGAGAGCAACGGTATCAAAATACATTTGAATATCAAAAACGGTGCAATTGCATTTGTACACAGTGAATGTCCCGATCATATCTGTGAAAGATTCGGTTATATAAAAAATGTAGGTGAGTCGGCTATTTGCCTGCCGGCACAGGCATCGGTTACTATAGTAAAGTAGGAGAAAAAATGGTTTCAAAAAAGATGCTTGACCTCGGTACAAAGAGGTCGGTTATTAGAGATATATTTGAGTATGGAAGCAAGCTTGCAAAGGAGATAGGGGCGGAAAATGTACTTGATTTCAGCCTCGGCAATCCGAGTACTCCGGCTCCGAGAGAGGTGGCAAATACTATAAGGTATATGGTGGAGGAGCTTTCACCACGAGAGTACAACAGTTATACTTCATCAGCCGGCGATACCGAGACAAGGCTTGCGGTTGCAAAAAATTTAAACAAACGCTTTTCTACAGACTATAATGAGCAAAATATTTTTATGACCTGTGGTGCCGCAGCTTCACTTAATATTATATTTAAGGCAATTATAGAGTCGAATGATGATGAGATAATAGTAAATATTCCTTACTTCCCTGAGTACAAGGTATTTATAGAGGGACAGGGCGGTAAACCTGTATTTGCAAAATGCAGTGAGAATCTTTATCTTGATATCGCGGAACTTAAGAGTAAGATAAATGAAAATACAAAGGCGGTACTTATAAACTCTCCAAACAATCCTTCAGGTGTGATATATCCTAAGGAGAATTTGGAAGCACTTGCAGAGCTTTTGGAGGAAAAGCAAAAAGAGTACTCACATCCTATATTTTTAATAAGTGACGAGCCGTACAGAGAACTTGTGTTTACAAATGAAAAGCCTGAGTTTTTGCCTAATATATATGACAATACTTTGGTGGCTTATTCATGGTCAAAATCACTATCACTTCCGGGTGAGAGAATAGGATATATTCTGGTTCCGAATAAAGTTGAAAGTAATGGAGACGTGTTCGCGGCGGTAGGCGGTGCCGCCAGAGTACTTGGGTATGTCTGTGCACCTTCAATGTTTCAGTATGTAATAAAAAATTGTGTGGACGCACAACCGAATATTGAAGTATACAGAACCAACAGAAATATTTTATTTGAGTCATTGCCGAAGATCGGGTATACCGTAGCAAATCCGGGAGGAGCCTTCTATCTGTTTATAAAGTCTCCAAGTGATGACGGTGATGAATTTTGTGAGAGAGCAAAAAAATATCATATGCTTTTGGTTCCGGGCGAAGGATTCGGAATGAAAGAATATGTCAGACTGTCTTTTTGCGTGGATACAGAGAAGATAGAAAAGTCAATAGATATTTTTAAGAAGTTAATGGATGAATATAAACTCTGATATACTTGAAGTGAAAACAACTTAATAAAAGAATATTGGCAGATATTTTTATAAGGGCTATAGAATTGGTGATATTGAACAGTTCTATAGCTTTTTATTATGCACTGTTCTGAAATTATACTTTCTTAGTAAAGTATATTGACTATTTTAAATAATGAAGTATACTTTACTTATAAAGTAAAGTATCACATAAGGTATATGATTGATTGTATAAAAATTACATTATAGTAAATATTCTATAATGATTTGGACTGCTGTGCAGTTTTATTTTGCCGATGTTTTACATCGGTGATAACAATATAAGTGGAGGAAATATATGTCTTATCAAACAACAAAGGAGCATGAGTTGCTTAGAGCGAAGGTTCGTGAGTTTGCGGAGAGAGAAATAAAGCCTGTAGCTTTCAGTCTTGATGTAAAGAGCGAATTTCCGGATCAAATCGTTAAGAACATGGGAAAGCTTGGAATTATGGGACTGCCATATGAAAAGAAGTACGGCGGAGCAGGTCTTGATGTTATAAGCTATGCCATAGCTGTAGAAGAGCTTTCAAGAGTAGACGGCGGTGTAGGTGTTATACTTTCAGCACACACCTCGCTTGGTACTTATCCTATAGCGGCTTTCGGTAATGAGGAGCAAAAAAAGAAGTATTTACCGGGGCTTTGTAGCGGAGAGCTTCTTGGAGCTTTCGGACTTACAGAACCGAATGCCGGATCTGATGCGGGAGGCACGGAGACCACTGCTGAGGATATGGGAGATCATTATCTCTTAAACGGAAACAAGATATTTATCACAAACGGCGGTAAAGCCGATGTTTATGTAATCTTTGCACTTACCACACCAAATATAGGTACAAGAGGTATTTCAGCTCTTATAGTGGAAAAGGGTATGGAAGGATTTACATTCGGTGATCACTATGACAAGCTCGGAATCAGATCAAGTGCGACCTGTGAACTTAACTTTAACAATGTAAAGGTTCCAAAGGAGAACTTACTTGGTAAAGAGGGTCAGGGATTTAAGATTGCTATGGCTACACTTGACGGCGGCAGAATCGGAATTGCAGCTCAGGCACTTGGCATTGCTCAGGGTGCTTTGAAGAAGCTGTAGAATACAGTAAGGAAAGAGAGCAGTTTGGAAAGCCGATAGCCGCACAGCAGGCAATTGCATTTAAGATTGCGGATATGGCAACAAAGCTTAGATGTGCAAGAATGCTTGTATATTCTGCCGCGGAACTTAAAGAAGCTCATGCTCCGTACGGAATGGAATCAGCTATGGCAAAGCAGTATGCATCCGATGTTGCACTTGAGATAACTTCAGAATCACTTCAGATTTTCGGCGGAAACGGATATCTTAAGGGAATGCCTGTAGAGAGAATGTATCGAGATGCAAGAATTACTCCAATATATGAGGGAACAAATGAAATCCAAAGAGTCGTAATAGCCGCTCATATATTAGGCAAGATATCAAGAGGTGAAGCCGCAGCTGTTAAAAAGACCAAGGGACCTGAGACCGGTGAGAGAAAGAGAATGATTATAGGAGAAGGTTCATTAAAAGAAAAAATTGATGCACTTGTTTCAAATCTTAAAAAGGACGGATATGACTTCAGTGTCGGTATTCCTATGGATACACCTATCGTTGCTGCAGAAAGAGTTGTCAGTGCAGGACAGGGCATCGGATCAAAAGAGAATATGAAGCTTGTAGAGGATTTGGCCAAGGCTGCAGGAGCCGCAATAGGTTCTTCAAGACCTGTAGCGGAGACTTTAGGGTATTTACCGCTTGACAGATATGTAGGTATGTCGGGACAGAAGTTTAAAGGAAATCTTTATATCGCCTGCGGTATTTCAGGTGCATTACAGCATTTAAAGGGTATCAAGAATGCTTCTACAATAGTTGCTATAAATAAAGACCCTAATGCAAGAATCTTTAAGAACTGTGACTACGGTATTGTCGGCGATGTAAATGAGGTATTGCCTGCGCTTACAAAAGCACTTGATACAGGCGAGAAAAAGCCGGCACCGCCTATGAAGAAAATTAAGAGAGCTGTAGCTAAGAAACATACACCTTCAAGAAAGCTCTATCTGTGTAACGGTTGCGGATATGAATATGATGTGCTCCTTGGAGATGAAGAGGGCGATGTAAGACCGGGAACAGAGTTTAAAGACCTTCCAAAAGAATGGGTATGCCCACACTGTGGTGAGGCTGCAGATAATTTCATAGAGATTGAAGTATAAGAGGAGGAGAGTATGTATAATTACCGTAAAGTTACAGATGATTTGTATTGGGTCGGTGGAGACGACCACAGATTAAGTCTTTTTGAAAATATTCATCCTATATATCATGGAGTATCTTATAATGCATATCTTCTTATGGATGAAAAAACAGTTTTGGTAGATACGGCAGACTGGTCGGTCGGAAGGCAGTTTCTTGATAATGTAGAAGGTGTTTTAGGAGGCAGAGGCTTGGATTTCCTTCTTATAAACCATGTAGAGCCTGACCATGCCGCTTCTATTCCTGAGATTTTACTTCGTTGGCCGAATGTAAAGATTATTACAACAGAAAAGGCCGCCATGATACTTCGTCAGTTCGGATTCAATATCAGACCTGAGCAGGTGGATGAGGTTACAGAAGGCGAGAGTAGATGTTTCGGAAAGCATACAATTGCATTTGTAAAAGCTCCGATGGTACATTGGCCTGAGGCAATGGTAAGCTTTGATACTACAAACGGAGTACTTTTCTCAGCGGATGCCTTCGGTTCATTCAGAGCGCTTGACGGAAAGCTCTTTGCAGATGAAGTAGAGTTTGATAAAGAATGGCTTGATGATGCCAGAAGATACTATACAAATATAGTAGGAAAGTACGGTCCACAGGTTTTACAGGTATTAAAGAAGGCTTCTACTCTGCCTATTAAGTATATTTGCCCGCTTCACGGTCCGGTTTGGAGAAAAGATATTCCTTATATCTTGGATAAATATATGCACTGGGCAAGCTATGAGCCTGAAGAGAAGGGTATAATGATAGTATATGCTTCTATGTATGGAAATACTGAGGCCGCTGCAGAAGTTTTAGCAAGAAAGCTCTGTGAAAAAGGCATTACAAAGACAAGACTTTATGATGTTTCAAGTACACATATGAGCTATCTTATCTCGGATTTGTTCAAATACAGCCATTTAGTGCTTGCATCAGTGACATATAATCTTGGAATATTCCCTCCGATGCACAACTTCCTTATGGATCTTAAGGCTCTAAATCTGCAAAAGAGAACTTGTGCCATAGTTGAAAACGGCTCATGGGCACCAAACTCAGGAAATTTGATGAAAGCGGAGCTTGAAGAGATGAAGCATATGGATATTTTGGATGATGAAGTGAATATAACATCTTCATACAGAGAGAACAATGAAAGTGATATGGATGCATTGGTAGACGCTCTTGTTGCTTCATTTAATAAAAAATAATTTAATATAATTATAATTTCGGGTCGGGGAGTATTCTCCGACCTTTTTATATTGACAAAAAGGATTTTTGGTTTAAGAATATGACCAGGTAATAAAATATTTTTGGAGGAGTAGTATGAACTCATTTGACAACTTTGATGATAATAAAGAGAATGTTACAACTGCGCATAACAGTAAGAAAGAACTTGATAAAGCCGGAGCCGGAAAAACCTATGCAAAAATAACTGTAGAGGATATTGAAAAAGCGGATGAATTTTGGGATATTTTGGATCCGATATATTGGACTATAGATATTTACAGTTCATATGAGGAGTACTTAAATTCCGCCAAGGATTTCACATTGGAGCAAAGATATCTTAACGCAATATCATGGTATTTTATGGAAGTAAATAACGGAGGACATTTTCAGTTTTTTGACAACTCCACAGGAATAGTATGGGAAGATGCCCTAAACGGACTTAAGGAGTTCGGAATGAAAGAGTTGGCTGATAACTTTAAAAAGGTTGTAGATTTATTTGGGGGAAATATTCCATTTGACAGAGAAGAGAGGTGGAATGCTATGGATAAAATGAGTGAAGACTTTGAAGAACTTTTGGATAAGGCCGACAGTGTGGTATATGATTTGTATGACTATGACTACACATTTGAAATGAAATATATAAAATCTCATCCAGATAAGTTTGTATTTGAGGGATATTATAATAAGATAGTGTAGCAGTATGGATAATATATAGTAAAGATAAGGCTGAGACCATTTTTAGATGTATTCTCAGCCTTTAAAAATATATTATTCAAGCAGATATTTTTAAGTATCCATATCCTCGTTCATCCATTTTTTTCATATGGAATAAATTCAAGAGATGCACTGTTGATACAGTATCTTTTGCCACCTGATTCTTTTGGACCGTCATCAAAAACATGACCTAAATGTGTATCACCGCTCCGGCTTCTTACCTCAGTTCTGTTCATATTAAAGCTGTGGTCTTCATTGTACTCTACCACTTCCGTATTTATAGGCTTTGAAAAACTAGGCCATCCACAGCCTGATTCAAACTTATCTGTAGACAAAAATAGAGGTTCTTTTGTTGTAATATCTACATAGATTCCTTTTTCAAAATTATTCCAATATTCATTTGAAAAAGGTCTTTCCGTATCGCTGTTAACAGCAACTTGATATTGTTTATCGGTAAGTATCTTTTTCAGTTCATCATTTGAAGGTCTTGGATATTTTGAAGCATCTATCTTAGGTTCATTGCTTTTTGATATAGCTGTATCAGAAAGCGGTTTGTCTGCAAGAGACAAATCTATATGGCAGTATCCACCGGGATTTTTAGCAAGATAGTCTTGATGATAATCTTCAGCATCAAAGAATTGTTGTAGAGGAAGTACTTCTATTGCTATAGGTTTATCATACTTATTTTGTTCATTTGCTAAAACTTTTTCTATTATAGTTTTTTCCGAATTATTTGTATAATAAACCCCGGTTCTATACTGAGTACCTGTATCATTACCTTGTTTATTGATACTTACGGGGTCCACTACACGAAGATAATATTCGAGCAGTTCTTCAAGGCTTACCATATCAGGATTGTATACAACTTTTACAGTTTCGGCATGTCCACTTGTATGTAGATCTTTATAGCTTGGATTATCGGTTTTACCGTTTGCATATCCGCTTACGGCATCCTCAACACCTTTAATCTTTTGCATATATGCTTCCAGTCCCCAAAAACATCCTCCGGCAAGATAGATTTCTTTCAGCTTTCCTGAATCTACAGTATTATTATCATTAACTGTATATTCGGTTGTATCGTCATTTGTAAGAGTCTTATCTTTGTTTTTAAAATACATGGCAAAAACATATACAGCTGTTACTACTAAAAGTACCGGTATTATCAAAAGTAATTTGTTTTTATTCATTTTTGTTCCTTTCTATTATATTTGACTTCCACTATATTGGATTTGGTAATGATATAGATTATAATACGACTTAAAAGGTAAAGGATTGGTAAAACTTTTAAAAGGAGTCGGGTATGATTTTGGATGAAATAAGAAATGAATTGTTTAAAATGCAGGATACAGCTTATAGAGATTTTAACAGTAAGTTGATACCTACAGTTGATAAGGAAAGTATGATAGGTGTAAGAACACCTGAACTTAGAAAGTATGCCAAGCAACTTGCTAAAAGAGAAGATATCGAAGAATTTTTACATTTATTACCACATTATTATTTTGATGAGAATCAGCTCCATGCCTTCATTGTATCTGAAATAAAGGATTTTAAGAGCTGCGTTGATAAAGTGAATGAATTTTTACCTTATGTAGATAACTGGGCAACTTGTGACCAACTCTCACCGAAAGTATTTAAAAAACATCATAATGAGTTGATTGCATATATAAAAGAATGGCTGGAATCTGATAAAGTATATACTGTTAGATTCGGTATCGGTATGCTTATGGAACATTTCTTGGATGAGGATTTCGATATAATATATACTGAGAAGGTTTCAAATATAAGGTCAGATGAATACTATGTAAATATGATGATTGCATGGTATTTTGCAACGGCACTGGCAAAGCGGTATGAGAGAATAATTCCCTTTATTGAAAACAGAAAGCTTGATATATGGACTCATAATAAGGCTATACAAAAGGCGGTGGAAAGTTATAGAATAAGTATAGATAGAAAAACTTATTTAAAAGAGCTGAAAGTAAAGAAGGGATAAGGTGTTTTATTGAGGACAAGAGAAGAGGCCTGTAGTTTCGGGCTGGGATTTGAAAATACATATTTGGATAAACCTTTTAGAAAGGCGGATTGGCAACTGATCAGAGTAAGGGAAAGTAAGAAAGCCTTTCTTTGTATTTATGAAAAAGACGGTTTTGTAAATTTAAATGTGAAAGTTGATCCTGCTTGGAGAGACTTTTGGAGAAATACCTACCTTTCAGTGGTTCCGGGATATCATCAGAATAAGGAACACTGGAATACTATCATACTTGACGGCAGTATAAAGGAAGATGATATAAACAGGATGATTGCTGAAAGCTATGATTTGGTAACGGATTCACCTACAAAAAGAATATATGAGGCTGTAAAGAGGATACCTAAAGGCAAGGTGGCAACCTATGGCAAGGTGGCAGAGATGGCGGGAAATAAAAAGATGTCAAGGGCGGTAGGAAATGCACTTCATAAAAACCCCGATCCTGACAATATTCCTTGCTTTCGTGTAGTAAATTCAAAAGGGGAGCTTGCACCGGAATTTGCCTTCGGAGGAATGGGCGAACAGAGAAAGCTTTTAGAGGCTGAGGGAATAGAAGTTAAAGATAATAAAGTAGATTTATCAAAGTATGGTTTAGAATAGGAGTCTTATGAAGTTATTTGGAGGTGCGGACTTAATTATATATTTCTTTATATATGGGCTTTTGGCTTGGGTACTGAATACGGTTATATATAGTTTAAAAGAACAAAAGTATATAAATACGGGTGTTTTAAATATTCCGATTCTTATATGTCCTGCTTTAATTATGACTTTGATGATCATAGTATCATCAGGGAAAAATGTCAGCTATTACGGAATGCTTATGATGGCTTTTATAGACTGTTTTATACTGGATAAGTTAGGATTGTTTTTTTCACAAAGACTGCTTCTAAAAAAGGAAATAAGTCCTGAAAGGTTGGGATATGGTAAGAGCCTGAAGATTGGTTTAATAAATGCAATTATTATAATAGCTGTATGTTTTACCTGTTTAAAAACTTTACAGCCTATTATATTTTCTTTGGTATCACTGATTCCAAGAATAATAGTAAATATAATTGCCATTGTTCTCTTACTGCTTCTGATTTCGGATATTGTGTTTACATATATTTTTGTCAGAAAATATCCTATGCAAAGTATGGACGGCAATATAGCCAAGAGAAAAATACTTTTGGAGAATGGATTTCAAAAAACATCTGGAAGAGAATTTATAAGATTTACCCAAGTCTTTTATCGGATGATTTTGAAGACAGCAATAAAGGTATTTCAGATGCGGATAAATTACTTGAAGAACAGGGCATTATATTTGCAAGAGGAATAAATGCCGCTAAGCTTATTTGGGTGCTGTTTATATCCTCACTTATCGGAGATATCGTAGAAACCATATATGTGCTTATTGTAGGCCATGAACTTATGAGACGCTCAAGCTTTGTACTCGGACCTTTCAGCCTTGTGTGGGGACTTGGTGCGGTAATACTTACCTTAGCACTTTCAAAAGTAAAAAGGCAGAATAATCTGTCTATATTTATATCAGGCTTCTTTTTTGGAGGAGTATTTGAATACTTGTGCTCCGTATTTACAGAAGTATTTTTCGGTATGAAGTTTTGGGACTATTCACATATGCCTTTTAATATTGACGGCAGAACAAATCTTTTGTTTATGTTCTTTTGGGGCATAGTGGCTTTGGTATGGTTTAAATTTATATACCCTCCTTTTTCAAAGTTTATAGAGAAAATTCCGCCTGTCACAGGCTCGGTACTTGCGGTATTTATAGCGCTGTTTTTTATCTGTAACGGAACGGTTACTTCAATGGTGATGATACGAACTACAGACAGAAAAAAACACCCTGAAGCAAGGAATGTAATAGAGCAGTTTATAGATGATGAATATCCGAATAAAGTGGTAAGAAAGCTTTGGCCGAATATGAATTTTTTGGAGGAGTAGATATATGAATAAGAGCAAAAAAAGTATGTCTGTAATTATGGCATTACTTGCGGCGACATTCTATGCAATAAATACTCCTTTTTCTAAAGTACTTTTGAAAAATGTTACACCGACATTTATGGCTTCATTTTTGTATCTGGGAGCCGGAATCGGTGTAGGTATAATGTATCTGCTTAATTCAAAAAGAGAGAAGAATATTGAAAAGCTGTCAAAGACAGACTTGCCATATACTCTAGGGATGATTGTTCTTGATATTTTGGCACCGATATTTTTAATGATCGGAATAAATATAGGCTCCGCTTCAAATGCATCATTACTTGGAAACTTTGAAATCGTAGCAACTACACTCATCGCTCTTTTGATATTCAAAGAGGTTGTAACATCAAGGCTATGGCTTGCCATTGGATTTATTACATTATCAAGCATAGTTCTATCATTTGAAGGAAGCGGAAGTTTTGAATTCTCTTTGGGCTCATTGTTTGTAATACTTGCAACATGTTGTTGGGGACTTGAAAACAACTGTACAAGAATGATTTCAGATAAAAGTACCTATGAGATAGTGATATTAAAAGGAATATTTTCAGGTACAGGTTCATTTATAATTGCAATAATACTTGGGGAGAGGATACCTGATATAAAATATATTTTGACTTCAATGTTGCTTGGGTTTGTGGCATACGGTCTCAGTATATTTTTATATATCAGGGCACAAAGAGATTTGGGTGCCGCAAAAACAAGTGCATATTATGCAATAGCTCCTTTTATAGGTACATTCTTATCATTTGTGGTAGACGGTGACAGATTGACAGAAGTTTATTTTATCGGACTTATATTTATGATAATAGGAAGCGTGATTGTTGTATATGATACGATGTTAAAAAATCATATTCATTACCATATACATACGATTGTTCATACACATAACGGCTCAACACATAAGCATGTAATTAAGCATGAGCATACTCACTCTCATTTGGTTTCAGAAGAAAAAAACATTCTCACAGATATGATGATTATATAAACAGTGTGGAGCATAAGAGGATGCATGAGACAGGGTGTAGATTTGTATTTAATGTAAACATTGACATTACATTAAATAGGCTATATTATTTTATTAAAAAAAGGAGTATACAAATGCAGATATCAAGCAGATTTACAATAGCATTACATATTTTTCGCATGTGTAGAATATTTTAAAGATAAAGAGAAGATAACCAGTGACTTTTTGTCAGGTAGTATAAGGTCAAATCCGGTAATCATCAGAAATATTCTTTCTCAGTTAAAGAAAGCCGGACTTATAAATGTAGTCAGAGGAACCGGAGGTATAGAGATTATAAAAGATCCGTCTGAGATAACATTTTATGATGTTTATAAGGCGGTTGAAGCAGTTAAAGAAGATGGACTGTTTCATTTCCATGAGGAGCCGAATCCTGCTTGCCCTGTAGGGAAAAATATACATGGAATATTGGACGGTAAGCTTAGTGAAATACAGGATGCTATGGAAAACAAGATGAAAACCTATACTCTTTTGGATATTGAAAAGGGTATAAAAGAGATTTAAGACTGAAAGATGCTTATAACGGCATCTTTTTTTAAATTATAGTATTGACAAATTTGATGTAATTATTTATATTACAACTAGTATATATTCTGTTTTTTTAAAGGAGGTAAGTATGAATCAAAATGAAAGACTTGATTATCTCATAGAAGCTTTTAAAGAAGATTCCGTAGAGTATAAGAACTTAAAAGTACCTGTAGATACAGACGGTAAGAAAAGAATATTACGTTCTCTTATGAATATCAGAATGCCGAGGGAAATGAATACTGAGGTATTAAAAATACAGGATGAATATCTTAGAGAAGCCATAAATGAAAAAAAGGTATAGTAAATCTTTCCAATATAGATATGGTGGAAGATTCTATCTCTATATGGCAGGGAGATATTACAAGGTTAAAGGTGGATGCAATAGTTAATGCTGCAAACTCACAGATGCTCGGTTGCTTTATTCCTATGTATACATGTATTGATAATTGTATACATACATTTGCCGGTGTGGAGCTTAGAAATGAATGTAATAAAAAAATGAACCGGCTAAAGATCCGCTATGGCAGAGATTATGAACAACCTACAGCAATTCCTACGATCACAGATGCTTATAATCTTCCCGCAAAAAAGATTATTCATATAGTCGGCCCTATTGTACAGGGGGGACTTAGCAAAAGGAATGAGGAAGATCTTAAAAACTGTTATAAAAACACTTTAGATCTTTTGCGTTGAAAAATGGATTGAGAAGCGTGGCATTTTGCTGTATATCTACCGGAGTATTTTCAATTTCCGAATAAAAAGAGCAGCTGAAATTGCAGTAGCAACTGTAAGAGAATGGTTAAAAAGAAAAATCAAGGCAAAATTGATAGAATAATATTTAATGTATTTAAGGATGAAGATAAAAAAATATTACGAGAGGGAACTATGGATAAAAAAAGAATGTTGGTTACAGTGGGCAATAGAATTACAGAGTCTGGCACAGATAGGTCTTAATTATTGTAAAGATATATATGATAAAGAAAGATATCAGAGGATCAGAGATATTTCTGCAGAAATGGTTTCATTTATGACGGATATTCCAAATATGAAAGTTAAAGATCTTTTTCTGCAATGAAAGTGGTTATCAGACACCAAAACTTGACACCAGAGCCGCCATTTTTAAAGACGAAAAAAATTCTTCTTGTAAGATGAAAATGACGGCAAATGGTCTTTACCCGGAGGATGGGTGGATGTTAATGTATCAGTAGGCGAAAATGTAGTAAAAGAGGTTAAGGAAGAATCAGGATTGGATGTTATTACGGAAAAAGTAATAGCGATTCAGGACAGATCAAAACATAATCTACCCGTCTATGCATATGGAATATGTAAAATTTTTGTCCAATGTTCTGTAATTGGTGGTAAATTTGAAGAGAATAATGAAACAACAGAATATCGTTATTTTTCAATATCAGAATTACCTGAACTTGCAACAGAGAAAAATACTGTAGAACAAATCAAAATGTGTTTTGAGGCTTATAAATCAGATAATTGGAAAACATTATTGGATTAATTATTTTAGAAAATACACAGAAAGGATTAGAACTATGGATATTGAAGTTTTTAAAGTATCTGACGGTTACAGAGAGTCTATCAGCAAAGGAATAGCTGCAATGCAGTATTTTAAGGGCAGAGTTAAGTATGGAACCGGCGACAGAGAAGAACAGTTACAAAGATTAAAGAATGAAATTAGAAGTTGTGATGCAATTTTGATTGGAGCCGGTGCAGGCCTCTCCACATCTGCCGGATTATCATATACCGGTGAGAGATTTGATAAGTATTTCTTTGATTTTGCAAAGACCTTCGGCATAAAAGATATATATTCAGGAGGCTTTTATCCGTTTCCGAAGAAAGAGATATTTTGGGCATGGTGGGCAAGGAGTATTTATTTTAACAGATATGTTGATGCTCCAAAACCTGTGTATAAGGATTTACTTGACTTGGTTAAGGATAAGGACTACTTTGTAATTACGACAAATGTAGACCATCAGTTCCAAAGAGCAGGATTTGATAAGAAAAGACTTTTCTACACTCAGGGAGATTTCGGACTTTTTCAAAGTACAAATCCGGATTGCAAAGATACCTTTGATAATAAAGTGTGGGTAGAAAAAGCCTTAAAAGCGCAGGGATTTATCAGAAATGATAAGAATGAGTTTATTGTACCTGTGAATAAAGATATTCTTATGGAAATACCTACTGAGCTTATACCGACAACTCCTAAAGGTGATGATGTGACTACAAATCTTCGAGCGGATGATACTTTTGTAGAAGATGAGGGGTGGCATAATGCTTCAAGTAATTATGCTGATTTTATAAGAAGACATGAAAACTTGCATGTACTCTTTTTAGAACTTGGAGTAGGAGCAAATACTCCTGTAATTATAAAATATCCTTTCTGGCAGATGACATATGACAATAAAAAGGCGGTATATGCATGTTTAAATTATGGAGAAGCCTTCTGTCCTGAGAAGATAAATGAAAGAAGTATCTGTATTGACGGGGATATTGGTGATGTACTTGACAAATTAAAATAGGCTGATTTATGACAAGCATATAAAAATCTATAAGTATAGGTGGTAGTAATGGATATTATAATAAAAGAAGCAAGAACTGAAGATGCAGTTAAGCTGATTGAATACACAAAGATAGTAGGTGCGC